>Ga0315903_10001096_pt1 | contig 41115 bp, 62 predicted proteins | sample LakEriMetagenome_7_FD_203524 | JGI IMG/M metagenome (GOLD analysis project Ga0315903, IMG submission 203524) | Freshwater fungal communities from buoy surface, Lake Erie, Ohio, United States - Buoy 2 MA119 | ecosystem: Environmental > Aquatic > Freshwater > Lake | place: USA: Lake Erie, Ohio... | reverse complement strand
GTGCGTACGGTGAAGTGGGTGCTGACGGTAAAAACTATTTACGCGTAATAGTAAGAGACGCTAGTACTATTGCACCTGTGGTTACTACGACTACAACAGTCACCGGAAACGGTAGAGACCCAATGAAACCGGATCAAGGTGTTGAGCCATAATAGGTAATTAACTTAAAAAAGTTAAAGAAGGGAAAATTTAATTTTCCCTTCTTTAACTAAAGGGAGAAATATGACATATGAATTAAGTCCAATATACTTTAGCGGTTATCAAGGTACAACCGTGTTTTATATGGATGCCAAAGCAAGTTCATTTCAAAAAAGCACCGTGACTTTTGGAGATAAACTTGAAGCAGTTGATGGGTCAGTACATTACATGCATCGCTCATTTAAAGACCAGTGGACGTTTACATGGAACTTGATTCGTTATTCTGCGCCAGAAGGGTATCCTCTTGCAACCGTAGAAAAACTAAAGACTTTCTATCGCTCAGTTGCATTATCCGGGACAAGTATTAACCTTGTCATTCAGGGTCAGACCTATAATGTTATTCCTGATCCAAACTCATGGTCGGAACAATTATCGGCCAACGAAGTAACGTTAACTAATGTCCCGTATTACACAGTAAGTTTTAGAGTGGTGCAGACATGAACTATCAGCTTTCGTATCGTGTCTATGTTTCCGCGATTAATACTAAGGTAGATCAACCGGCAAATTTAATACCCAGCCAGTATGTGCAGGATATAGGCATATCGCACACTATGGCTACTCAGATGACCTCAGGTGTTACTCTCGGACAGATGGCACCTCCTGAGTGCTCAATAACGCTGATTAAATCAGCCTATAATTTTTTTGCGGATCGGCAATATAACTGGAGATTAGCCAATGTTCTTGTACTCTATTCAATAGATGCCCTTAACTTCTACCCTGCTTTTGCTGGATTCCTAGAGTCACGTCAGGAAAGTCTGACACAGGTGACATTTAAAGCTTGTGGGTATTTACGGTATGTCGAATACTATAAGCACCTCACACCATTGTGGGAGAACAAACCTGCCGCTACTGTCATACCTGATCCACCAACACCTTACTCAACATCAGTAAGCGGTATCTGGGGGCAATTGTATAATTCTCAAAATCCTACCACGCTTAGTGGTAGTACAATAGGAACAATTAATACAGTATTCTGGCTATGCGGAGGTAGGCCGTATAAGTATAAAACTTTTTTAGAAGAGACCAATCAAATTCCACGGTTTTACTTTGACTGTGATGCGTCTATAATTTCCCCTCGGTTTACGTGGTTGAATCGCGAAGACATTCTACAAGATTTAACCGCTTTAGCTATTGCAGGTGGCGGGCAGCTAACGCAATCAGCGAATGGTGTAGTGCAGTTTGTAAATGCCCTTTCGTTTACAAAATCAAAAAATAATTTTACAATTACTGATTCAATGTTTTCCTCTTTATCTATCGATGACGAGGCTGCGGTGACGTTTGGTAAAGTTATCGCAACGTTCTCGCCGCGTTTTCTCGGTGCAAATAAAGCACTTATTGATGCTAGTTTAAGTAAGTATCTACCATACGGCGAGGAGTATGTTCACGATATTGAATTTCCGCAACCAGTTAGTAGGTTAACTAACAACACATACTACGGCTCGGGAATTAGTTTCGCAGCTAGCGGCGGTTACTTTGGAATTGACGAGTATATTACAAGTCGCGATTTTGTAAAAGCAGTTGACTTTAACGGCGACATTGCCTCTGTCTCTCTAAAGGTTCCACGGTTAAATGAAGTAATGTATCCCAAAAATAAATGGTTTTGGGATTCAGTGGCTGCGTCCGGTTACTGGACAGTCATTGAGGACGTTACAAAGACACCCGGACAGTTTATGCAGGTGTTTGTCCGTAATGACGACGTAGGTCGTGGTTTATACTTAAGTAAATTAACACTTTACGGAATTCCTTTAATTGCCGGTGAACAACAAACAATCAAAAAAGATATACCGATTGTGTTTAGCGGGCTTGTACAGACTGGTATTATTCCCTCCGGTTTTAGAGAAATCCGTATGAGTGAGAATGCATACGTTCAATCAAAGGATCACGCGATGCGTATGCTTGAAATTGTAAAGTATCTTCATAAACGACCTAGACCTGTACATCGATTTACTGACTTGGTTTATAATCCGACATTGGCATTAGGGGACATTGTTTCTGTTAATAGTACGTTTTACCAAATTAAGGGTAAGTACAAAATTGTTGAAATTATTGTTAAAAATACAGGAGCGCGTATGGATCTTGCTTGCGTAGACGTAAACGATCTAGCAGAGCGCGAAGATTTTTTTATAATTGGTAACAGCTATCAGGCTACTGATACAAAGTTACTTTCATTTTAAGGAGGAGATGTCATGATTTTTGCGCTTTCGACTGTTCCATCACTATTTGATGGGCAAGAGTTATCGGCCGCTGATTTAAATAATTTAGCACAAAATACTGAAGTTCTTGAGCAGATTGTAAACGGACCTGATCGTCTCTTTCTTAGCAGCTGGGCGTACGCACCTCCGATGTTTTTTCTAAGTAATACCGGAGATATTAGCGTTACGGGTAATGATGGTAAGGTAATTACGCTTAGCGGCAAGAAATTCCGCTTTTCTGAGATTGACGTATGGGAAGGTAGTTTTGTGTACAGAGAAGGTATGCACACACTACGAGTCGCTTTTCAATCGTATCGCGCAAACTACAGCGCAAATGGAAAATTATTTCGTCACGTAGACGGAAAGATGGGTAGTATTTGCTTATTCACTACTTTAAAGTATACTGACGTACCAATTCACGAACAAATAAAAAATCAGACTAAATATGGTAAATACAATAGAATATGGCGATACAATCCTAATATTGCGTTTGGTTCTCCAGTAAACACTTTTGAAGAACTTACGCTTGCCGCAAATCATACAAATATTTCGTATGCTTCAATTGATCTTACTAATTTAGATTTGACTCCGGGTGAGGTAGTAAGTATAAAGTTTCGTATTGCACCGTATAATACAACATCTAACAATCCTAATAGAGACGCCGACAATGCTACGTCCACGTACTATTTTAGTATGATCTATGCAAATATAGATCACTCTGTTGTACCGAACACATGGCAGAATTTAGAATCGATTCAATCGTTGTCTGATATAAAAACCTTAATTAAAAATCAACAGTATCTAGTTAATTATTTCAAAGTTTATGATAATCCACTACGAGTTGCATTGTGGGATCAAGTACTTGTCGGCTCTAATTTTCATGTTTTTAAGTCTGTTCGAGAATACAATATGTTAAATTATTTGTACGGGTTAATTCAAAACTGGAATTATCTAAGTGCCAGCAGAGTGGCTCAACAAGCACGTTATTATACTCAAAAACGCTTTGATTTAAAGAATACAATACGAGTAAGCTATGCCACAAGCACAAACACACTTACTCGATTTACAATGTTAGGTATCTTGTCTAAGAAAGTAACAAGCGCTGCTTGGTATAGATATGATTTAGATAAAGAAAGTAAGGCTGCTGTTCCTCAGTGGTATTCTACAGTACTTAATAATAAGGCAGTCTCCTTTTCTAAAATGGAGGGAAAGGTCGCTCGTCAAGGCCTTCTTCAAACCATGGGTCCTAGTAGTAGATCACCGGCTGTAAGTATCACAACACCGCCAAATTTTCCTGATCCCGGGTATTTTCTTTTTTATGCGGGTTCGTCAGCCGGATTAGAAAACAACGCAAATTACGGGGCCTCGTTTGCTCCGGAGTTTAACGGTTTTTACTTTATTAATCCGTCTACATTTAATCCGGTATCCTACTATAATAATGCCGCAACTACTGTACTGGGAACAAGCATTGACTTTTTTAAACGTGGTTCAGATAATAACGCATTGTATTATGCGGATTCTTTCAATTTCTCACTTATTCCCCAAATTGAGAATACAAATAGATTTTATCCTTTAATCTATCAGGCTTACAGTGGTTTAAGTAATCATTCCTCCTATTACATAGAAAGTAGCGATGATTACTGCGATTTCTCTGTTGATCTGCAAGAATCAGCAGAAGGAGCTACGTACTCAAAAGCAAGTTATATTGGAACGTTTCGTTTAACAGACGTTTCAAGAATCAACACAGAATATAATCTTGATGTATTTGAAAGGTATAATTCATTTAATTCAATTACTTATAGTGGGCTACTTAATCATCTTAATGAAATAAACACTCGACTTAATTCAGTTAAACTGCTTACTGAACAGCTTGATATTTATCGTTATATTCCTGTGTTCTGGACAAAACCTAAAAGTTTTTTAAATCATCATGACAAGTATATGAATGCCGGCTCTACCTCAAATGACGCTGATAGATTCTATTCTAAATTGGAGCGCGCTACGGTTTACTACTCAAATACGCGTCAGGCCGACTATCTAATTGTTCGTGGGACTAATATACGTATTGGGTGGGGTGGTTTTGATAAAGTTTACCGAGATAATCCAGTAGCAACTTGGCCCGCTGCACTTCAATTTGAGTTTTTAAAAGAGCAGTCACTTTGCGGTGACGTTTTAGAAACTATTGTACTTGGATTTGACTCTTTAGAAGGTCTTTCTCATGGCGAACGCTACTACTTACAAGGCGATGTCCGATATGCCGCAGAGACTATGGGGGTGCCTTAATGTCAGATAACAAACGTAGATCCCTTCCAAGAATTGATAATAACTATCAGATAGATCTTCGCTATCCAGATATCAATGATTTTCTCAAAGACACTTCCTTTGCACTTTTAGATAATCAGACAACAGAGATTTCTAGAATATCTAATGTTCAGTTAATTTACAGCAGCGCTCGGTCGGCACAGCAGGTAATGATTAACTCGTTTGTTACTTTTTTTAAGTTAAGTGATGTAATCATTTTTGCGTTTACCGAAGATCAAGAGTTATTGTACGATTTTTTAATAGTCCCTTCGCTGTTAAACGTTCAACTTACACAATTCACAGCAACTCGTTCTAATCAAGAGGCACTTGTTCAATCCGTTCAGAATTACGCAAATGCTAATTTAACTGATGCTGCAAATTTTAATATCCAAATTAGTGCTAGTAAGATTGCTTCTCTTTTGACTGACGCTTTGCACTATAAATTACAAAGTATTCTCGCAGCATTAGATTCAGTAGAAATAGGAGACCCGTACGTTTATTTTAGAAATAACTTATCTAGCTTAACAATGCAACTTGATTTTTTGTATCGATCTACAAGTTCGAGTGAGTATCAAACAGGATTTTCTCTGCAAGTAAAGTTTGAGTATTTAGTTCAAGTAGAGTCACCTGAGCCACTTGTTTCAAGTGCCTCTGTATCTGTCCCGGTCTACAATAAAAACAGTAATCAACTTTCAATTCTTCTTAACGGGAAATTTACTCGATCGGGTCAACTTTCTTTTTCTTTTTTGAAAAACAATTTATTGACTAATAGTTCTTTAAAATTACCTATAACAACCAACACGTTATTTACTGCAAACGAGTCTTTAGGTATGAGTGACTACGTTATTGATGCGGTTAGTGGTCTTTACATAGATCAGCCTAAATTGACATATAATTACTTTTTTAAACCTGATTCCACTACGGTTACTTATACGGGAGTATTTTTTTCAAATTTTACACATAAACCGACAACATCAAAGTTAAATTTAGATACTAGTAATTATACCTGCTCTTACAAAGCTGAAAATAATCTCTACAATGTAACAATTGGTCTTAGAGTTACACCAGTTAGTACTTCAGCTGGGATTTTTAATCAGCTTCTTCATGAAAGTACCAGTGAACCTAAAAATCCGGTGCAGCTACGGTATCAATTAAAACTGAGTGAGTATGTTATGAAAGAAAATTTACGAGGAATCGAGTTAGATACTGCCTCTGGACAATTATTGATAATTGGGTCAGTGAGTAAGAGGACGGCAAGCCCAGCGTCTCAGTTCACTGCTTTTAAAAGCGGCTCACACTCTAATACTTACTCTTCAACTCAAGTTGAAGCAGATGGTGTCTTTTTCCAAAAGTGTAGTATTCGTGTAGGTAAGTCGTTTGTTAATCAAGCCGATTATACTTCAGTCAGTCTTAGCAATATCGAGACTTCGTTTCAAGTGTCCGCCGATCGTTCGGCACCGTTAAGTACAACTAACATAAACGTGGTGGATATCTTGTTTAAGTGGACTAATCTTACCAGCACTGAATTAGCTGCGCTTTACCTTATGACAACTAGTAAACAACTCTCGTTTACTTTTTACGATTCTTTTTTTAACGAATTAGCAACTTCTGCCTTTACTAACATACCCACCGTCGTTACGCGGGCGGAGTCACCGTTTATTAATCCCCAGCAGTGGGTGTTTTACGGACAAATTACCGGATCTTCTATTTTCCAACCTAAGTCGTTAATTCCATCCACTGCATTAACAGTAAATGGCACACCGCTTGATGTTGTAAATCAACTACGCGTCATCTCGGCTACAACGTTTGATTTTGATAGTATCTCGGTACCAATAAACGAATCATTTTCGTTTAATACTAAATTGATTTGTATTGCAGAGTATGCTCAGATAGTAAATAAAGTCGAAACATACAAATACTCGACTATTAATCTACCGTTGGTCGAGGGGGTACATTACTCAATTGAAAAGTTTTTAATAGGTGGCTCTCAAATAAGAAAGATACTTATAAGCAGCGATCAGAGAAAACTAATAGCTAAGGCACTTCAATTTACAACAAATCAAAAATACAGGTTAAGTATCTTGCTTCCTTTTGACTTTGTTAGACAGTATGGAGTAGCTAATGTGACAAAACATCTTGTTCGTTCGACTTTGTCACTGCCGACTAACAAATATACTTACGGTTATATATGGAGGGTCAAATGACAAACTCGGATTATCTATTAAATTTAAACACAGAGCAATCTATTTCTTACGCTGACTCGTATGGAAGATTTCAGACTCAACTTCCTCTTCTGTTTTCATACCCTACTCAATCCGGTTCTCTAAATCCAAACGATTTGTACTCGGATAATTCGGAACAGTATTTAGCATATCCAGCAGGGGTACATCAGACTACTGTAACAACGAGTCAGCTGGATCGCTATGGTAGCATTACTCTAACAACCAGTGGTTCAATTTCTTTTTATGTGCAGTCAATGGAGTACGCGGGCGACAGTAATCCCGCGTACATTGCCGGACCTTATATAGTATCTGGTGAAGGTGGTTTAGACGATTTATTTATTGCGACTTACTACGATGACACACCGCAAGATCCATTTGCAAACAGCTTCTCGATTACAACTCCGGGTACATACTCAGTAGTTTTCCCTAGTCCTCTAGTAAGTCGTGCTTTCACAATTACTCACTCGGGCTCAAGTACTTATAGCATAAGTCAAATACTTCCGCGAAAAATTATACAAAAGTATGATATAGAAGTTAACTCTATTAAGGCGTATCATGTGTCTTCAACGCTTATCGATACAATTGCACTACAAGTTTCAGACTCTATTGTAGTAGGGTCAGGCTTAATTGGTGAGAAAAGCATCGATGGTGGTAAGATTATTGACGGGACAATTTCGGGTGTGTTAATTGCAAACGGAACGGTAACGGGCAATAACGTACAGGCTGGTACGATATCTGGCGTGCTTATTGCAGGATCGACAATCACTGGTGATAAAATTGTAGCAGCTACGATCTCAGGTTCTTTGATTACTGCGGGTACGTTAACTGCTGATAAGATTGCCTCCAACACCCTTACCGCCGCTCAGATTGCTGATGGAACTATAACTGGAGCAAAAATTGTAGCAGGAACTGTCTCAGGTGTGCTTATTACCGATAATGCAATCTCAGCAAGTAAGATTCAAGCTAACACAATTACTGGTGATAAAATTGCTGCTAATACAATCTCCGGTTCTTTAATTACTGCCGCTACTATATCAGGTAGTCTGATAGCGGCAAATACAATTACTGCCGACAAATTATCCGTAGCTCAATTAGATGCAGTTGCGGCAAACATGGGGACTCTTACAGTTAATAGTGACATTACAGTTTCAGGAAGTGGGTACATCAAAGCGGGTAAAACAAAAATTGATACTAATGGTATGAGCGTTGGTAGCCTAGCAAGTCCACTTAACCAGACAAGCCTTCCGGGACTCAATTCTAATGTACTTACTATTGTAACTTCAGGAACATCTGGTGACCTACAAGGTATAGCGATGTTCAATGTCGCTCGAAGCACAGTCAGTCCACAAGCATCAATTAACCTTGATGGTACGACTACACTTGAGATTGCAAATAATGTTACCAGTGACGATGCTTCAGTTCATGTTAACTTCAAAGATTCTTATACAGGAGCATTTAGAATTTACAACGGTAATCTAGATCTACGCCGTACTCCCGACGCAGACTCTAATTTACCTCCGGGAGCTATTAGGGGTTATGCAGACTCGGTTCCCGACGCAGTAATCTACGAATTAAGTCAAGACAGAATAAATTTATCAAGTTATACTGGAACAACCATTTACAATGTTGAAGCTAGTACTGGAGCGGTTACAATAACAGGGGATGTGGCTGTTAACACAAATAAAGTAAGTATCGTAGCGTCAAATGGAAATACCGATATTCGTGGTAATGTAACTGTTAGCGGTAGTATTTCACATAGAGACGCAGGAATTTTATCAAGGTCTGCGGGGCAGACTGTCAATGCTGGTACTTCTGCAAGAGTGCAACTAAACGTTGCTGGTACCGGTAATATTTTAGGTAACGCAACAACATACGAAGTTACTGTTACTAATGCCGGTCTTTACATTGTAAACGCCGCCGTGACTTCTACTACCACTAACTTACCATGGAATGTGCGCCAAAACGCAACTAGTTTTACAACAGGCACGCAAATGTTACCCGGGCTTACATTTAATGACGGGCGGCAACTTAATACAACTATATTTTATTTAAGTGCAAACGATACTGTCGGACTTTTTGTAAATAACACTGGTGGCAGCTCTATTAGCGTAACTGGTGCTTTAAGAGTAGTGAGGTTAACATGAAAGTTATTGAAATTTTTCCTATGGTGCGTTGGATTGAGATTGAGCCTGTGGGGGTAGAGCGTATTGAACCGCACGAGCAATGGGCTTTAGATGTAATCAGAAAAGAGCGAAACAGGCTCCTTAGTGAATCAGATTGGCGAGTCTTACCGGATTCTCCAATAACTAACAAAAATGAATGGTACGCGTATCGACAGTCTTTAAGAGATTTTCCAGAACTCGTACTAGCTCAAAAATTTAACAATGTTGCTTGGCCGACACCTCCAAGTTGACAAGAGTCTCAAAAATAACTATAATTAGGAGTGACTATGATAACAACAAGTGGTAATCTTGATTATCTAATCGACTCAGTGCGAATACGCTTGGGTGATTTTAGTGGTACGGCATTTTCTAGTGCGCTGGTGCGTACATCGTTAGTAAACTCTGTGAAGCAACTGCAAAAGCGATGGAGGGCAAAGTACCAGATACTTACTGCGGATGCAATTGCAGACTTACAACCTCAGGGGGCTGCTGAGTCCGGTCAACTGTGGGTAAGCACAGTTAATGGGTATGCATTTATAAGTTCATCATTTAATGTAAACGATGTTTATAGAAATCCATTTTTAGATTTTGATCAGCCGGATCCCCCAGTAATTGAGCAGATTGATGAGGATGCCATTGTATTAATGGCTGTGTATTTAATTCATTTGGCTAAGATTACAAGTAGCTCAACTACTTTCGTTTCATGGTCAACAGAAGATTTAAAATACACAAATACTGAGTCTTCTAGAGCAATGAAAGTCGTTCTCGACGCGTTGCTAGAGGAAATAAATTACCTGTTTAAAACAAAAATTGCGGTGCCGAAATCGACAAGACAGCCCGTAAATATTGTTACAGGGACTAAGTACTATTAAAGGAGTTCTTATGGGAAGAATTGTACCAGTACAGAAAAAGATGCTGTACATCGGGGATTTTCCAGTGCAAACTGGTTTCGGAGTTGTCAGTAAGAATTTGATTGAAACGTTCCGTAAAAAATATGATTTACACATTATGGGTGTGAACTATTACGGTGACTATGACCCACTGTGCGAAGGACTTAAAGTGTACCCGGCTTCTCTTGGTGGTGGGGACGTTTGGGGTAAGGAACGTCTTGAAAGTATGGTGCGATCAATTCGACCGGATGTTATTTTCATATTGAATGACTCTTGGATTGCTAACGACTACATTGCTGTTCTTTCGCAAATTAAGGATCAACAGTTTAAAACTGTTTTGTACACCCCAATTGATGCAGAGAATGTTAAAAAGGATTTTGCACAAGGGCTTCAGAAATTTGATGCTGTAGCTACATACACTAATTTCGGTAAAGAGCAGCTGGCAAAAGTAGACGTTTCTGATGTCTTTGTAGTTCCACACGGAGTAGATACTACGATGTTTCACCCCATTGACGTGCCGCGTGCGGTTTTGCGTCAACAAATGAATCTAAAAGATACAGACTATATTGTTTTGTGTTTGCAGCGTAATCAACCACGTAAAAGACTTGATTTAACGTTTTATTATTTTTCTGAATGGGTAAAGCGATACAATTTATCTAAGGGTGTAAAGATCTACTATCACGGTGCTTTGCAGGATTTCGGTATTGATATAATTCAGTGGTGTGAGTATTTAGGTATCGAGGATCGTCTGGTAATTTCATCACCGAATATCACAGCTGCAAAGGGCCTGACTCCGCAGCAACTAAACATGGTATATAATAATGCCGATGTTTTTTTCACAACTACGGCGGCAGAGGGTTGGTGTTTACCAGTGGCAGAAGCAATGGCTGCAGGAAAGCCGGCAATTATTCCAAACCACTCAGCTTTGAGTGAGTGGCCCGAAGGTAATGCGGTGTACATGGACTGCTATCCCTTCCCTCAACTTACAGATCGCGGATTAAACACAATTCATCATGTAACAGAAATGGAAAGCGCGATTCAAGCGCTTCACTACATGTACACAAATCAAGAAAAGCGTAATGAACTCGGCCAAAAATCATTAGAGCATATGCGTAGCGCAAAATTCTCATGGAAGAATATTGGAAGTCAGTTCGTGGAGATTATCGATGGACTCTTTAAAAATCAGTAAGATCAACAAAAAATACATAAAAAGACTCTTGACACGGCTTGAGGAGTCTGGTATAGTAACTCCAGAGATTCGGAAAGCAGTGCTTGATGAACTCAATTCGATGGCGAGAGAAATCGCCGCAATGCACAAGGAGCATGACTAAGATGGCATTTGGCAAGATGATTGAATCGATCCCGACCTACAGCTCACCGAGCGCGGCTCAACAGACCAACGTGTTTATTAACACACGCGAAGGTAAGCGTATTATCCGCTTCCTTCCTGATTTGGTCAACCCAACGGAACCCATGATTGGACCTACGGTGTTGTCAGTGTGGATGCCTGTGGCTAAGAACGGGCAATTGGTTCAGCGTCGCATTTTTGTGGACAGCTTGACTCGCGCTGTACTGCCTGCTAAGGTGAACGAAGCAGTCCGCTGTCGCTTTTTTATGAACGTGTTGGACAAGTCAATGGTGGTTAAGCTTGAGAATGGTTCGGTCGTTTACGCGAACAATCAGAATCAGTTTATTACTGTGCTGGACGGTCAGACACAAACACTTACCTCTTATAAGCCCGAGCGTCATATGGCGATTCAGGTGCTTGAGGGATCTGTTTCATCCGGGGAAGGTCGCAATGGCATGTTGAATGACATTGAGGAACTTTCGAAGACGATTTTTGACGATGATACGGGTAAGCTGATTCCTATCACGGAGATTGATATTGAGATTATCACGCGTGGTAAGGAGATTAAGACGACACGTAGTGTGCATGTGGGCACAAATCGTGATCCTATTCCGGGTTCGCTGCTGTCTGCACCGCGTTTTGATTTGGCCAAGTATGCTCGCCCATTCCCAATGGACGCTGTTAAGGATCTGGTCAAGGGGGCCGACTACGGTGATGTGTGCAAAGCATACAACATTGAAGTGATGCCGAAGCTTGCTGAGACCCCAGAGTTATTCTAGTTTTTAGTCCGGTGTTGGCGGTGAGAATTTACCTCACCGCCAACATTTTTGTTTAGAGGAGTAAAGCATGGCTAGCGGTCATAAAGAAACTTGTCCTGAATGTGGAGGACACAACTTGTATGTTACGCCGCATAACGGACTCGCTTACTGTTTTAACTGTGGCTATCGTAATGGGCGTAGTCAAGGTGGTAATGCATTTACTAGTAATCCCGAGGTGATCGAAGAAATCCGTGATTTCTACGGAAAGTGCGTAAGCTACTACGTGAGCTGTTTATCTGGCGCGGCACTTACGTATCTTCGAGAGCGCGGTATCTCTGATTCAGTAATTCAGCAACGTCGTATAGGCTATTGTCCCGATACTCATCATAGTTTGTACGATCTTCCAATTGCTAAGACTGCGGGTATCAGCTCTGGGAGAAATTCAGTTCTTCATGGTCGTATTATATTTCCGTACATTGCGCCAACCACCGGAGCGATTGTGGATATGCGTGGACGCGCCCTTGACGATGAATCTGTCAAGTATAAAGGACCGTTTGGGTCTGCGTATGTGCGTGGTGCGGATGAGTGGCCGTACGGAGCTGAGATTTCAGCGGATTCTTTTTTACTCACTGAGGGAGAAATAAAGGCGATTGTTGCCACGCAGCACGGGTTCCCGACAATAGGATTGCCCGGTATTAACACATGGAAGTGGCGCGTGCGTGAACTGTCCGCAAAGTCGGTTACGGTCGTGTTTGACTCGCAGAGAAGTCCTACAGTGAATGAGGCAGTATACCAAGCTATTGATAAGTTAGCATCTAGACTAGAGTCATGTAAGGTTGCAACTCTACCGCTTATGGGGCGAGAGAAGATGGATCTTGACGAATTCGTCTTGACAAAGGGCCTACATGAACTTAAACTAGTACTGGATAAAGCACTGCCCTACGAAACGTGGGCCCAACTTTTAAGGAGACCGAGCAATGCAACAAGACGTAGTTGGTGAGTGGCGGTTACTCTCATCATTCACTCAATCGCCAGAAGTAATGCACCAAGTAACCCCGGCGCTGTTTACTGATGAGCGGCAAATTGTGTTTAACGCACTGAAGAATGCGTACACGCACTACGGTGAGTTAACGTACGAAGTTATACGGTTGGCGTTCAATGGTGACGTACCAAGTGAACTCATGCTTTCAATTCAGTGTAATCAGCGCGCAATTATAGACGAGTTGTCTATTACAGCGCGTAGACGGCAGCTTCAGCAAGCAGCCGAGATCTTGGCTCTTGAGGCAAAGGAGTATAACCCAAACGAGACGCGTGTGGCCGAGGTGCTGAATTTCGCACCAATTATGCCATCATCGGATCTATCCCTACTACCGGGTGCTCAAAAATTAATGTCCGATCTGAATCGAAAGTACAACGGTACGTATAAGTTTACGCATACTGGTATTCGATTCCTCGATCAGATGCTTGGTGGCGAGTGGCTGCCGAAGAGCCTATCAGTCATTATGGCCAAACCCGGTACAGGGAAGACTGCTCTTGTTGGTCAATCGATGCTCGAGATGGCGTTGCAGTACGGTACATCAAGTTTGTTCTTTTCGCTGGAAATGTCCAAAGAGCAGTTGATGTCTCGGTGGGTATCATACATGCTCAACATTGACACTACACTGCTACAGTTTGGTAAGCTTTCTGGTGCCCAACTTACTGAGGTAGAACAGGCGCTTGTTATGATACAGACATTACCGATGGCTGTAATTGACAACCCCATTATCAGTTTAGCAGGCATTCGCAAGGAGATTCGTGATGCCGCTCGTACTGGATGTCGCGTCGTATTTTTGGATTACCTGCAGATTGTGAAGCATCATAATACAGGTCTGAAGAACTATGATCTGGGTGAGGTTGCTCAGAATTTGAAGGAAGCTGCGAAAGAATCTGATCTCGCAGTAGTACTGCTTTCGCAGATGAACAAGGTCGGCGAGGGTTTAGATGCGGTACGTGACTCAGGTGAGGTTTCGCAAGTCGCCGATACGGTGATTGAAATGTCTCCTATCGATGATGTACCAGACGAACTGGGTAATCGCGCAATTGGTTTGAAGTTTCATAAAAATCGTAATGGGAGGCTCGGCACGAGTACGGTGATATTTAATGGGAGCACGCAAAAGTTCAGTTACTAGTAAGCCAATCACTTCGCCCGAAGAATTCGAGCGGCTGAAAGAAGAGCGACGTGAGCGCAATCGTATGAATCGGCAGCGGTCCAAGGCAATGGAGCGTCGCATTGCAAAGTTTCTTGGGGGTGATCGCACTCCCCAATCTGGGGCCGGTACCACTAAGGGTGATGTTGTTGTGCTATTCAATAATCGCCCGGGTAAATTTCTTATTGAGTGTAAGCTTACCGAGCTTTGGCGATATGGTGAGCCGTGTATTGCAATCAGTAAAGCGTGGCTACGAAAGATACACGAAGAGGCAAAGCAAACACGAGCGCTTTTCGGAGCGTTGATTTTCCGCTATCATGGTCGTACGGATGACTACATGCTAATCAAAGCGGTTGACATGGGTCAGATAGCGGTTATTAACGAGACTACAGAGAAGATACTTCGTTTTGATAATATTAAGACGAAGACGGCGATCTTTCCGCTGAGTAAAGCACAGACTTGCAAAGAATCCCCGGGAGTGACTTGTGTATGGATTGACTTCGTGTTATATTATTTGCTGACGGTTGTGCAATTTAAGCAGATTTTGGAGGAAGCATGAAACAGCCTAGTACAGAAGTAACAGCCTTATCCACCTTAATTGGCCAGAATCTACTGGTTGTGTTTGGCTCGCACTCATTCAGTGCTACTTTGGTCTCTGTTGAGTTGCAGAAGCTCACAGGTATGGCTAATCCGCCTGAGAAGCGGATTGGGTCGGATGGTAAAGGGTACACTCCTAAGTGCCTGCGGCTTGTTTTTGATGCAGGCTCGTTAGTTATTGTGCTAGAGGATTGCCAGTTGGTTGCATCTCGAGATGGCTTTTGGTTTCTTTTTCCGACTTATCGATTGGAGGTTCACAGTGCAAGTGCAAATCGTCCGGAGTGAGTGCGATCTCGTGCGTACGTTGGAAACGTTCGAATTCAGTCCCGTGGTTTATTTAGACACGGAAACTACTGGGTTAGATCCTCGGGCTTCTCAGCTGCTTATGGTGCAGCTCGGTACGGAGGAGACTATCTATGTCTATGATTTCACGCGCATTCCCTTATCTGCTTTGCGTCACTTTGAGGGTGTGTTAACCTCACCACAAACGATCAAAGTTATTCATAATGCGTCGTTTGATCTTAAGGTGTTTTACCACTTTGCTGGGTATATGGTTGGGCCAGTACACGATACGCGGTTCGCGGAGGTTCTGATTAAAGCTGGTATTGAGAATAAGTTTGATCTTGCCTCTGTGGCACAGCGTCGATTAAAAGTGTCATTGGACAAGTCTGTTCGTGATACATTTATTGGCGCATCAGGCATTGACTTGACAGACGATCAGATTACGTACGCCGCTACTGATGTTGCGGTATTACCTGCGATCTATGCTCAGCAGCTGAAGGACATTCTCGATGCCGACCTACATCAAGTATATCAACTAGAGATGGATCTTGTACCAGTAGTCGCGAAGATGGAGTACACTGGCATGCCATTTCAGAAGGACCATTTGATTGGTATTCAGCCAGTGCTTGATCAGTTAATAGCTGAGGCTGAGCGGGGCATGCAGGACGCGCTTATTAGCGCTGGGGTTGTGGACCAGATCGTGTTTACAAAGGACGGGTATAGTGCGATTAACACCTCGTCCAATCAGCAAATGCTGGCCGCATTTAACGCTCTTGGTATAGACGTTACCGACCTCAATGCACGCACGGTAACAGAGTGGGATTACCGTAATCGTAAGACTGCTTCAAAGTACGTACCGGACTCGTCGTTGTTCGAGGATGAGCTGCTCGAGTCGATTGACGCGTACGGTCGTTACGAGAATTTCTACCTTCGTATGCACGCGTATCTTGGCGGTGCACGGAAGCTTCAATCCACTTACGTACAGGGGCTCCAGTCAATGGAGTCGCCTATTACTAAGCGTATCCATGCGACGTTCACGCAGATTGGGGCCGCTACTGGACGGTTTAGTAGTTCACGACCAAATATGCAGAATCTTCCCTCGGATCAGAAGATGAAGAACTTAGGATTACCACATAGCATACGTCATGCATTCGCAGTGAATGCAGAGACGCATCGAATGATTATCGCTGACTACTCAACCATTGAGCTAGTAATTATCGCCGACGCCAGTGGGGATGAGGTTTTGGATAGTCATCTGGATGACTTGCATACGTTTGTTGCCCAGCAGATTCTTGGGGTCAAGGATATCAACAACAAGAACAAAAAGGATCATCCGTACAAGATCTGGCGTGATGTTGCTAAGATGGTGAACTACTCGATTGCTTACTCAGTTGGTGGCGAAAGTTTGGCCAAGCAGATGACCATTCAACTTGCCCCGCTGAATGTGAAGTTCAATGCAGCACAAGCGGATAAGATTATTGACTCATGGAAGGCGTTGTTTCCTCAAGCCACTGCTTGGCTCAAGAAGAGTGCTCGCAGTGCGGTAGTATACGGATGGGTAGCGGATTCGTTTGGACGCCGTCGTTACTGGAACAGAGACGAGTTCTCTCAGAAATGGAAGAAGGAGGCAGCAGAGCGTGAGGCGATGAACTTCCCAATTCAGGGACTATCAGCTTCGATGGTAAAGTTGGCGCTTGTTGACACGTATAAACGGTTGGACGAGCAGCAGGCGTCTATCATCTCGACAGTGCACGATGAGATCATACTTGAGAGTACCATTGCGTACGCAGAGACTGCGGCCAGTATACTCAAGGATGCAATGGAGAAGGCAGCACGTCAAGTGTTACCGCGGTTAGGTTCAAGTGTAGTAGTAGAACCCGCAATTAGTACGAGGTACGACAAATGACACGTAAGTTAGACACGACCGGATTGAACTTTGGGGATAATCCTCAAGACTTCGAATACTACCCAAGTAGTATTATTTCACTAAACCAGTTACTTGGTGGCCAAGGGATTCGCGGGGGGTTGATTGTTCAGCTCCTCGCAGACGCAGGACATGGTAAGACAACATTAGCTCTTGATTACGTAGCTCAGGCACAGCGTAAGGGTATAAAAGACGTGCCAATTACTATCGGTAAAGTAACGCGTAATATCAATGCGCTTTTCATCGATCTTGAGCGAACATACGATGCCACGTATGCCGCTACCATCGGTGTAGATACGAGTAAGCTGCTTGTATACAAACCTGATTTTGCTGAGCAAGCATTACCGCAGGTTGAGGCACTATTGTCCCAAGGTCTTCAAGTTGTAGTGTTTGATAGTGTACCCGCAATGATTACCAAGGACGAGTTTGAAAAGGACATGGACGATCCAGCGCGCATGGCCGGATCTGCTGGTGTACTAAGCCGTTGGTTAATTCGCCTTGTGGGTTTGGTCGATAACGCAAAAGCACTTATGGTTTTTATCAATCAGTATCGTGCTAACCTTTCACCAATGGCGCGTACTAATAAGAAGCCGTTTGGACCATACGCGTTGCGATATAATTCCGGCGTAATTATCGAGCTTGTTCGTATTAAGACTGAAGAAGAACTTGTTACCATCCAAGCAACGGTGTCGAAGTCTAAGCAGGGTGGTAATGGTTCACGATGTGAGTATATTATGCGACAAGGACGTGGACTTGCGCCTGAGTACGACGTGTTGTCGTTAGCTCTAGAGTATGGTATAATACGTAAAGCCGGGGCGTGGTATGAATTTAAAGGGCAAAAGGCTCAGGGTCTTGAAAACTGTTTACAACAGTTTGATATGACAGAACTTCACCGGTTAGTTTTAGAAGGGAGATCCAGCAATGAGTGATCTGCAAACTTGGGTTACAAATGCACCTGACTACTATGACATGACTCGAGCGTATAAATCGCTCGGCCGCATTAAGCAGCTTGTCATTCTCAAAGAGCGGGAGATTGAGCGAATAGAGCAGCAAATTGTAATTGAGGATGATAAGCCTCGAAGTAATGCAGCAAGAGCAAAACGATTTCAAGCAACGTCAACGCTACTCGATGAACTAGCGGAGTTGAAGGGTGAGCTGGCTGTACTTGATGCACATTGCAAACAACTCGAGTTTACCAAGTCAATGTTCGCCTCGTCAGCGTACACCATCAAAATGCGCTTTGATGCGCCAGTAGGAGAAGATAGTGAGTAGTTTACCAGAGTTTAGTGCGTCACGATTCAACACGTACAAGACGTGTGCCCGCATGTACTACTATCAGTATCATGAGTCGCAGCCAAAGAGCGTGCATGCGTACACCGTGATGGGCAGTGCACTGCACTATGCGATCGAGCACTACTATAAGTCAAAAGAACTGCCGTTAAGTGTATTCTCAGCAAAGTTCAATGAGCTGTCTCGAGCAGCCGCGTCTTCGGAGACCGGCATTGTAGCGGGGAATCTAATTAGCAAGGCGCATCAGATTGGCCAAGACATCATTCGAGATTTTGATTGGGGTCGGTTAAATCCTACGGAGATCGAATTCGGTTTTCGATTTCCGTTCCCAAAGGAAAACCCGCTGGTAATCATGAGGGGTTTTATCGACATGATTACTGAGGAAGGATACATTCTTGACCATAAAAGTGCTGGCAAGCGGCCAACCAAGGCAGAGCTTGCAGTAAATCCGCAACTTTTATTGTATGTATGGGCATACGAGCAAGTGTATGGGAAGAAACCAGAGAAAGTATTCTGGCATCACCTACGAACCGCTGAACTTATTGAAGCCGACGTAATGGTAGATTACGAGCAAAAACTTGCGAAGCTTACTGAGCTTCTTCAGTCGATTCTTAGTGATAAGCAATTTATTAAGCAACCTTATGGGTATTTTTGCACTAATCTTTGCAGCTATCACGACCTTTGCTGGGTAAACACACATGAAAAGTCGTCTGTTACTTCGGGAGGAATTGAGGGACTATTTTAATGACAGACTTCCCACCGATGATGGAATCTCATATCAGCAGGCATTGCAGCAAAATGCTCGGTTTATGCTAGATAATCATCCAATGTCATTAATTTTATTACGAGAGTGGGGCGAGGGTTACACACTATTTGAAATATCGATGCGGAACGGTCTCCATTTAGGAGTTGTCCGCGATATTTTGAAGTTTTGTTTTGAGTTACTAGGGCGTAAGCTTGATGTTGAAGACGGGAGTGTTTTGAACACTATTCCTGTACAACTAAGGCCGATGGCTAAAAACGTGTTTCATGCATATTACGACACGTTTACAGAATTACCAGAGAGGGAGGTAGATATGGTATGAAAAAACGAACACTTACCGAAGATGCACTGCGTAAAGTGCATATAGAGGTGGACGGATCGGTCGTCGCTTTAGTAGTGTCGAGCTCATGGGCAGGGGAAAAGCAGCCATTGCTTATCCCACTCTTTGTGGAAAATGAGCCTACAGTGCAGCAATCACTAGATAAGATTGCAAGTCATTTGGTCACTTTCGGATTGTACATTCGCGAGTTGGCTCGAGAGGAGAAGAAGTGAAAGGCGTTTATTTTAGTAATGGCCGCTACGGCATTCGTTGGTGGGATCCAGAACTGAAGAAGTCTATTCATGGCGGTCGTTTTGCCACTTACGAAGAGGCTTGTGAGGCGCTTGTTAATCGCACCAAGGCGGATGACAAACCGATTATCACTGGCGTTAGTACACAAGTAGACGACAGTGAGTTTGAGGAATTGGTTGCTATTGGCGTCAAGGCATTTAAAACTGCGAAGGAGCATCACGATGCAAAAAACAGCCAACATATTTATCTTGGGGAGAAGCCTACTGGAATTGCTTTTCTAAGTGATCTCCATTTGGGTAACGCGGGGACTGACTACGAGGCTATTCTTCAAGACACCAACCTCATTGTCAATACTCCGGGAATGTACGCCGCTTTCCACGGTGATGGTATTGACAACTGGATTGTGGGTAAGTTACAGGCGCTTCAGCGAGGTCAAGCCGGGAACTTTCAGTTCGAAATCAATATCTTTCGCAGCTGGCTTCGTAAAATCCACCAAAAGTTACTGTTAGTTGTTGCTGGCAACCATGACAACTGGACTAAGAAGATTTCGGGCCTTGATTTGATTCCTGAGTTGCTTGGTGATACGCATGTACTGTACGATCCATACGAGACGCGTGTGACGCTCTTCTGTGGGCCCGCCGCGTGGGATGTGCTTGTCCGCCATCAATGGAAGTACAGCAGTGTCTTTAACCCTACTCACGGTATTGAGGTTGGTCACGACCGCATGAGCAATCCGTTTGACATTGGCGTGGGCGGTCACACGCACATTGGTACGTTAATGCGGCCATTTTTTCGGCACGGACGTGAGAAACTTGCTATACTTACAGGAGCGTACAAGCGATTTGACTCGTATTCGAAAGAGTTAGGGTACGCAGAGACAGTTACGACGGGTTGTGGTGCAGTGATTTTTCATCCGGACGGTCGTATCTGGTACTCATCTAACCTGAAGACAGCGTGTGAGTATTTAACGTATTTACGAAAGGGGTATCGTGATGAGTGATTATTGTGAGCAATGCGGCGATGTTATTGATGAAAATCAGTACGACGGTATTTGTCGTTTCTGCTACCTGCAAGGGCACCCAGAAGAAGACCAGCGTACTGCTGAATATCAAGCGCTGCAGGAGATTGCAATGCGTCACCACTACGCACAGGTATACTATGGTCAAGACTAATCGTACAAGTCAACTTTTACTTCAGGAGCTGGCTGAATCAGGGACTACGGCAGAAGATTTGGCAGAATTCATGGATGTTTCTGTCGAGCGCGTGTGGCAGATTCTCAACGGAGAAATCACGCCGCAAGTATCGGAGCGATTAAAGATCGCTGATTGGTTTTCGCTTAATCCATTAGTACTGTGGGGGACTCGCTGATGTATGTAAAACTGCAAGGAAAAACGCAGCCAGAGGACGCAGCAATCTCTATTGAGGAGTTTGTTACGTACTTAGCTCGAGTGAGCAACCCTAAGAATCAAGGGAATCACGCAACAAGCAAACGTCTTTGGCGATACTTGCTCCGAAAGAAACACTACTCGCCGTTAGAGATGGTTAACTTAGTCATTGAGATTGTTGCGCCGCGTGACATCACACGGCAGATTTTACGGCATCGAAGCTTTGCGTTTCAGGAGCTGAGTCAACGGTACACAAGTCCGTTGGAGCTTGGTAAAGAATTGCGAGAGGCACGCTTACAGGACAACACTAATCGTCAGAACAGCATCGAGCTTCCTGATGGTCCTGAGAGCGAATGGTTACGGGAAGAGTGGGCACGGCGTCAGGCACGCGTCATTGACGTCGCCCATGAGCAATATAACTGGGCGCTTGAAGCTGGAATCGCAAAAGAATTGGCCCGGGTTGTACTTCCAGAGGGGAACACGATGTCTCGTATCTACATGAATGGTACGCTACGGTCATGGTTACATTACTGTTATGTACGCATGGGGCCTGAGACACAGAAGGAACATCGTGAAGTGGCTACGAAGTGTTGGGAGATTGTGGTGTCGGTTTTTCCTGTTCTTGGGGAACCTGAGTTTAATCCACAAAACGCATGGAAAGGAGAGGAGTGATTATGGAGTCAAAGCACACAGCGGAGCTCATACGTGTTGATGCGTATGAGGCGTACCCAAAACAGCGTGCGGAGTTTGAGGCCATTCTTCAGCAGTTACTGCGATTACACATTGCAAAGACCGCCGATTACAGCCCTACAAACATCAATGGGGTCGGAGAAATTGGTATTACGGTGCGTCTCTGGGACAAGATGGCACGGTTAATGAACTTGTTGGGTTGGGATATTACGACGGGGTCACTGCGGAACGCAAAAGATCCGAAGAATGAGCCAATTGAAGACACACTTCTTGATTTGGCCAGCTACGCGATTATTATGCTAATCTACCGCCGCGGTAAATGGGGGAAATAAGATGAGTGAAGAAATGAATGTGCCCGTAGTAGTACCGGAGTATAATCCCGCTACTGATCCTATGCATCCGTACGGTAAAGCGTGTAGTGTCTGCTCCACTGAATTTGACGAAGATGAGTGGGGTATCATGGGGTGGTTGGGTATTCTTCCGGTCAGCTTTTGTGTGACATGTACAACTGGTATCTATAACATGGTGCTACAATCGCTGGACGTTGAGGAAGTAGAGATGATTCTTGAAGAGAAGCGTGCTGAAGCAGCTGGAGAAGTAACTCAGCAAGCGTAGTAAGGGGATGCAGCATCAGCGTAGATGCTGCATTCTTTTTGCCGGTGTAACTCAATGGACAGAGTAACTGCCTTCTAAGCAGTAAGTTGTGGGTTCGAGTCCCGCCACCGGCACCAGTTACTTTTAGACAAACATAAGGAGTTAGACAAAAAAAATGAATGTTATTTTTGGTGTATACAGCGGGTATAATAGTTTAAAAACTAGTAAAGGCGGGATATATTACTTTGCGAAAAGCTTAAGAAAGCACAATAAAGATTGCAAAGTAATTATACTATGCGAAAGAGGGAAGCTGTTTAAAGAATTAGAGGATCTATGCAACGAGTATAACTTCGATATTTACAGCGATTTCGTTTTTAACTATGATTTGATGCTGCATCGATACGAGATCTATCATCAAATACTCGAAAAGTGGGGTAGTGAAAAAATTGACAAAATAATGCTTTGCGATCTAGACGATGTTATTTTTCAAGGGGATCCTTTTTCAATTCAGTTTGACGAGCAAATTTACTGTGCTGCTGAGTGTAACATACTTTCAGATAGAGACAATGGCAGCTCAGGTTTAAATAGATACTGGATTGAGCACGCATCCTCTGTAGCCGAATACAATAACAACAATTTTGAAAATCAGCCAGTTGTGTGTGCCGGTACAATCTTAGGCACGTACTCAGGTATAATAAACTGTTTGCAATTTTATCTCGGCGTGCAGCGCAGAAAATCGGGTTCTAAAGATTTCTTCGATCAAGGATTGTATAACATTTATATCTACAACTACATAGACGCACACTCTAGAAAAATTCTACCGCACAGAGACTCTCAGATATTAACATTAGATAGTGTTGTTTTTGATAGCTTGAATGTTCAAGATAATAAAATAGTCAATGATGTCGGGGAACTCTACATTGTTCTGCACCAAATTAACAGGTGTAATCCTGAGTTTATGAAAAGCTTAGTTGATTAGGAGGAAAGTTCGATGATTCATATTATTACACCCTGCACACGGCCAGAAAATTTAAACATAATGCGGCCAACTGTGCCTACTGCGTGTTCTTGGGTAATTGTGTTAGATGCTACACAAGCAAATGCTAATATTAGCTTTGATATACCTATTCATATTTCTGATCCTGCTAACTATAACTCAGCGATAACGCTTTATCGCTCCCCTTTTACTGGGCATGCGGGCAATCCGAATAGAAACTTCGCTCTTGATCAAATGACTTTTGATGACTTAGACTGGGTGTATATTCTAGATGACGACAATATCATTCACCCAAGCTGGTTCAATCGTGTGATTAGGTTGCAGGATGAGCGACTTAACATGATTAGTTGGGGACAAGTATGGAAAAACGGATCGGTTCGCCTACCACCTTCACCAAACCCTCGTGTGGGTAATATTGATACTTCCTGTTACATGGTTCGCGGTCGGTTAATGAAACACCTTCGATTCGATATGGATTATTGCGCGGATGGTATACTTGCGGAGCGAGCAGCTTCATTTGGGGGTCATCTTTGCCTTGATGAGTATCTCGGATACTACAACTATCTCCGCACACCGCCAGACAGAGAATAGCAAAAACTGTAACGATAGTGTATAATAACTAGGAAGGGAAATCCTTCCTAGTTATTTCATAGTTGCCGGAGTGGCGGAATGGCAGACGCTACGGTCTTAAAAACCGTTGAGGGGGACCTCGTACGGGTTCGACTCCCGTCTTCGGCACCAAATAAGGAGGTTTTATGACAGAGTCAATTCGCTTAGCTAACTGCTTAATTATCAATGGGCCTAATGTTGATGCATCTAAAATGAAGACTGCGCTTACAGCAAAGAACAAAACACTGCGATCGGAAGACGTAAGCCGAATTGTTACGGCGTACGTGGTAATGGGGGAGATTTCCTTAATTGGCAATCTTATGCCGTTTGCTCAAGCTATTCACGAGACAGGGTGGTTTACCTCCAGACGGTGGTTGGAGAATTATAATCCGGCCGGTATTGGCGCAACCAATGACGGTGCTGAGGGTGGTAAGTGGCTTACTCCCGAAGCAGGTATTTTTGCTCAATATGCACACTTACTTGCGTACGCAGTTAAGCCTACAGCGTCGTATGCTGGCGTGATGATTTCTCAGCTGCAGTATCTCGCGAAGTGCTCGCCGCGATACACGACTTTGGAGCGTTTAAATTTACTAGGTATTGCAACGAAATGGGTAGATCTAAACGGTCGCTGGGCGTATCCCGGCAAAACGTACGCACAGGCAATCGCAAAGATTGCCGAATTTATTGTCAATGTTAACTAAGGAGGACACGAATGAAACCAGTACAAATTCCCTTGGAAATGGGGACGTATGGGGCAACGACCCCAACTTTTGCAGTAGACAAGACAGGGGCGATCTATACTACGACGGTAGGAAATCTGCGTGGAAGTGGCCCGTGGGGTACTCGTTTGTGGAAGATAGAGGTAGGCAAAAAAGCACAGCAGTTGTTTTTTGCCCCGGGAAATATTTCTTTAATTTCTGTAGACGGGAAAATGATGGTCGTATTTACCGACCCGTCAAATGGACGAGGGTATAATGCACCGATTTTTTATTTTGAACTTCCCGGGTTTATTCCTGCTGAGTCAGCAGTCTCGGGTACCACTGTTAACATCAATGATGCACAAGTTGCAGAGATGAAGCTTGCTATTCAAACTGCAACCACATTGGCCAATCGTGCGGTAGCAGCTGGCGATAGTGCTGCGACACTTACAAGTCAGGTGAACACGCTTGCAAATCGCATCGATGATTTAGAAAATCAAATTCGGCAGTTAGAGGCCCAGAAGCCAGCTCAATCGCTATCCAAACAAGAAATTGCGGACCTCGTGTGGTCAAAAATCTGGGATATGCTTTGGATTCTTCGACAAGATATGTCAAAAGGTACAGCCAGTGACCCCAATTCGCAAGGATGGATCAACGATCTCACCGCGTTTATTAAAAAGGTGCGGTAATGCAAACGTTCGCTATTAAACCTTTTTTCGATTTTCGTGATGAGTCGTGGCCAAGTGAGGTAAGTGTCGATTTACCGAGTAAATCAACTGTCAGTGTAGAGCAGTACGCAAACTTTGTGTACTTCCATGTACACTACAATCCTGCCATGGAGACAATAGTTAAGCGTACCGTGTGTTTAATTGTGGCCGGGGAGGCTATTCCTGATGCTTATGAACATATTGGTACACTTGTACCATTTCTCTCAGTTGACGAGGGGGGAGAGGTAGCTGAACAAGGTGATGAGCCACCAACAGAGATTGGCCCGCTTACTGAGGAAGATTTCTACAGTAATTATCGTATAATTAACGTATACATCGCGCCAGAGACTCCAGCAAAGTTACCACTGGCAGCGTGGTCGTTCGGGAGGGACAAATGATCATAGACATAGAGAACTTGGAGCGATTGACCACTATTATCGAGTCAATTGCTACTGAGACACGAACCAGCCTCATTGCAATGGAGTATACCATTGATGAGATTAGACAACGTGAGGAGTTGTTTTCCCGCATTAGCACTGCAGCAAAAATGACTCATAATTACTTAGACTACTATGTTAACGTGTATGAAGGTAGTGATCCTATCTTGTTTCTGCAGGAGATCGAGGCAAAACTACCGCAGACTGAAAAGGAAGGAGTAGCAACACTCAAGGATCTAATGACATATACAGGGGAACTCTAATGGTAGAGGTACTTCATGCACAGGACTTAAAAAATCCCGAGTGGACAAGCGTGATTATGGGGGTACTTTCATTATCAGTACCCCAGCACGTCTCGCTTCAGATTGAGGACGCAGTGCTTGATGAGTACTTACGGCCATATCTAGTGGATATTACCGTAGAGCTTATCAATATGTGGAATGAGTCGCAAGGTATTGAAGATCGTTGGTATATTATTGAAGGGAATTTGTGGAGAAGTGGCCCGGGGGATAGTATTGTGACCGCGCCTATACCCGAAGAGAAAGTCCCGGGGGTTACTGGTGATGAAGATCCAATTGGTTATGACGAAGAGTACATCAAACGTCTTATTGATTCAACGGAGGAGGAAGGAACTATATGAGTAACACATTTAGTTATGAGGAACGGCACGTACTTAGCACTGAGTTACGATTGCTTATTAGTGTATCGCGATTTGACGACTTAGTACCATTTGGTGCAGTAGTCCTTGTGCATCAAGGACGGTATATCATGCTTTTTGAAGTACCGTGTCGTGATGCAGACACGCCAGAAGGATTGGCCAAAGTTATTCAGACGCTGCGCGCGCAGGCAGTACGTGAGTTGCATTCGTGGGCTGAGAAGATAACCCCGCGGGATACTGTGTCTGAATCCACAAAAAGTACTATATCCCAATTAATGCACAAGTACAATCAGATCGAGAAAGATTCAATCGCCGCATATACTGATAAGAACAATACAAAGAAAGAGGACTACTATGGCGGACCGTAAAAAGAAGAAGTGTGGGTGTGAAATATCACGCACTCACACCATTCTCTGCGACTTTCACGCAAACGAGCAGATGGAAGAAGCAGCAGCGCGACTTGAGGAGAATGACTACTTCTACAAGGCTATTATGAAGGAATTGGCCAAGCAGCATGAGAAGGAGCAGGAGTAGACTTTATGAGAAGGAATGAGTATGACCGGCTTACACGGTATCGGCCGTTTTACCAAAAGAATATGGAGCTGATAGCGAATGAACTTCAAAACGTGCATCGGTACTACTTTCACCAGCAGGGTGATCAGAATAAAGTCCCGGGCGTACTTCAGGAATTTATCGATACAGAGACAACACCATACAGATGGATAGAACTTACGCAAGAGACACGGTTTATGCCCACAGTATTTGAACCACTCCTACAGCTGAACCGCTGCTGGATTGTGAATTTTGATGATCCATCACAACTACTGCGAATCGTGTGCTCGGATGTCAATCTGTACGATAAGTTGCCCGGCGTATTTTGCGAGTTAACATAGAGGAGTAACACTTATGAGTGAGATTGCAATTCACATCGAGCATCTAACACACAACAATACCGCGTATCAGATTATAGAGACAAGCACTGGACGTTGGATCATGTCTATTAAATGCTGGATAATTGGCAAGTACATATACGCCGCGTTAAACACGCGAGACGACGCAATTCAGTGGGCGCATACGTACATTGATACCGTAGGGCCAGAACCCAAGGAAGATTGTTGATGAGTACCACGCAGTATGAAGCGTTTATTTACGGTACGTCGTACATCATGGATATTCCCAATGACCAGCATCGGCCACATAGAGGTCACGCTGCGTTATTTGCAGCACAGCATCATTGTAAGTGTGACGTGTATTCAATCCGGCGGGAGTATTCAACGAAAGGATTCATCTATCGAGTGCAAATGAATTCCGGCGAGGTACTGCTAATACGAGTACAACGTATATCCAATAACAAGAAGAACAATTAGCATTATCCTCATACAATTGATCACGCACTATCCCTCACACTGCACCTCTTCACAAAGGTGCAGTGTTTTTTTTTATTGAGAAAAAGAGCCTATGCATATGATCTGGGGTATATGTTTTAAGGGTGCAGGTTGGCCATGTTCGTTACTTTGTCCGGACATTTGGACATTCGCATAAAACTACGTATGATATAATTCCCGCATTCGTTTAAGAATTCCGCATTTAAAAGCCTCAAATCGCTTATGTTGTGGCCAGCGCGATCGTTGACGCAAGCGCAGATACTATACATAAAGTTATCCACATGTTATCCACAATATCAAAACTGTTACGTAAACATTGACATAAAGTTATCCACATTGACAGTGAAGGTGTGAAATATGCTCGAAAATAATACAAAAGTGGCCAGAAAGTCCTGTGTAATGCGAAAAGCAGGGGTAAAACGACACTGTAAGTATTTATAACTTTTATGTCTACAGCGTTTTAGCGCATTGTGATGCCTAAATCGACGATTGGCCATGTTTTAAAGCAACATTAGTTCGGTAATGTTGTTTTGAATATTATTTACACACTTGCGCGCATGTTTGCAGCGATCGCACCGAAAATCGCGCCAGTCGAAGCGCGACTCCCCTCCGCACCCCTCGGCTGGGGGAAAGCTTTCCCCGGGCCACTCTTGCACACATCGAGCATCAAAAAAGGGGGCCCCCTCTTATACGGCCAGACTACTCTGGATATAAGATGGGCCCCCATCATATGCAGGCGGAGACTCTCGAAAGAATGGCCGCCTTTATTGATGAGAGAAGTTTTATCCCTGTTACCCTCTACTCAGGGTGTGAGAGTGCTGGCTACAGACTACTCGCTAAATGCCTCATCTCGCTGCATCTGCTCGTACTCCGAGATGCCGAATCGATGATCCACCATTTTGCGAACAGGATCATTCGGATTTGTGACATCTGTTGCGTATGCCTCAAACAACACGCGATCGACTGTCTTAAAAACTCCTGCAGTTGCGTCGCCAGCGTCATAAAACTCCGCGTATATGTCGTATCCCATTGGTACGAGGTTGCGGTAGAGGGCGATTGGGGCACTCCATGCTGTGGAAAATGTTACGCACAGCGTTGGTTGCCAGCAATTATAATGTAGATACCATACGTTGCTAACGGTCGTGTTGATGACGTCGTACGCGTCCTGTCTCGTACCCCACTGGCGAATGCACGCGTTTCGACGCATCTTCTCTTCCTCCTCGAAGAAGTCCCGCTTGAGACTCTCCGTATGAAGTGCAATTGGCCAAAGATAGTTGAAGAAGTTACCCTTCTCAATCTCGGCCACAAGCGTAGTCATACGACGGTCGTTCTCCGTCTGTGCGAACGTCAACTCCAAGTAGTTTTCGATGATGTTTGGCATATAGCCTCCTATAAAATACAAAAGGGAAGTTACTGTTACCCCTTACTCAGTATACACTAAATCGCTTCGAACCAATCGTCTAGCCAGTAATTATCTGGCTTGGAGGCACCAGTGTACGACATGTGCAGAGCAACCGCGGCCTCTAACAACTCTAGTGCAAAATAACGCGGGGAGCTTTTCGCCTTCTCCGATTGTGGACCAACGTCGCTGAACAGTTGAACCTCGACAAATGTGATGTGATTACCGTAACACGCCTCGTACCGCACCTTGTATTCGTAGTACTTGGTGCTCGAGTCAGCTGAGAACGGGCCAATCTCATTGAACTCCTTAGTAGTCCAATCAGCAACGTCGTCTTGTGTGATAGTAGTGAATGACGGCTCGCCATCCTCATCCTCAAGTGTGTCGGCAGCATAGCCGCACGACCAGACCTCTTCTCCTTTGCTAAGACGATGCTGCGCCTCGCGAGGACCGATGATGCTGAACTTGGCGTGAAAAGCCTGTACACGATCTGACATGATAGACCTCCTATAAGATAGACGTAGGGAAGTTACTGTTGCCCCTTACTCAGCGTATTGCTACGGATGATTGACGAACACTACAGAGCTTAGTATGCCGTGTACCCGAGCGAATTTACGATACCGCATATACAGCGGGTACTTATGTGGGTGGATCTTGTCCGGATCAACGACCGCGCATATACCACATTCTGCACACGAGTCGGCCTTACCGTGCTGCTCGGGACAGCCCGATACGCGTGCACCGTGATCACGCAGGAACTGCAACGCAGCCTCGTAATCCTCGGGCATAACGCCAAGGGCAACCTGCCAACCCATGGCCAATGCCTCTAGTGCGTCGTCAAATGTCTGTACAGACGCAAGGAACACGTCCTTGAGCGGTTGTGCGTCAGCAAGGCGCCAGCACGCCGTATACCCGATAAACGGGATACCAAGCTCAAGGCAACGCTCGGCTGTCTGCAAGATCAGGTTGACGTGGTCAACCCACACGTCACCGGAATCAGGGTGCAGAACATCGCCGCCGGTATGCCAGCGGAAGATGTCGATAATCCCGTCACCTGCAACATGAGCAAGCAGTGCACGCTCAATACGTGACTGCACAAGGGCAAGCCCTGCACGATCGAGATCGGCACCCGCAAACGCCTCAGGCCGTGTGGAGAAAGCTGAATGACCCTTGGCCGCGTAGCAGCCTTTGAAACCCTTGGGCCGCAAGTGAATGAAGTCACTGCTGGGGTGGTACCAGCAAGTCGTTGGGCAGCTTGGCCCAACCGGCGAGTACGACGTCGACGCATGGTAGTCGCGGCTACCGATCAACTTGTCGTTGGCCGACTTTGCCACAAACTTGACCGGTGTTGGTGGCACTGGGGTCTTAGGTGCTTTGGCCTTTGGGGTTTTGTTCTTGGTCATGATTGACCTCCTAATAGAAAACTGTAGAAAGTTACTGTTACCTCTACTCTCAGTGTGACTACAACTCGTAGTCGTGGATGTTGAGCAAGCGACTGTATACTTTGTGGTAGCCAAACAAAGTGAACCGCTGCTCAATGGCGTCCTGAGTAGTCTTGATGAGAAACTTGTACTCAGGGTTGACCCAGATCTTCTTGCCCGAGTCCCAGTGCTCGAGCACAGGACGTGAACCGTCGGGAAGAAGGCGGCAATGCAGGTACGCCACACCCGGCCGCTCGAGTGTGGACGTCTTGACGAAATACCGCAGCAGTGCCAGATTATGGCCTAGCTGATACAGGCTTGGACCTGTCAGCTTAAACTGCAGTAACAGCCATGTCTCGTAATCGGTCATGTCACCTCCATGCAATACGTGAGAAGTACGTTACCCTCACACTCGTGCCGCCTACCGTATGTAACGCTCGTGGAGCATCAGATACGTAGGATCTGGAGTCGTTCTCGGAACTTCCCAGACGTGCATCTTTACTGCACACGGCTCACCATTCAGTGTGAAATTCACCTGAAGGTCGTACGCTGGCCTGTACTGACCCAACGGTACGTAGTTGTCAGGGGACTCAACAACCAAGTCTTCGACCATTTCCGGTGCAAAGACTTGGTTGAGAACGACCTGAGCCCCACGCTCGAGTGTCACCTCGGAGCATGAGACCCACTCGGCGTTTTCCAACCGCCATGTTATATACATTATTCACCTCCCTTCTCTAGATACTGAGCGGCTTTGATTGCCAAACTCATGGCCTTGCGGACAGCCGTCTTATCCTCCTTGATCCGCTTGGCCCAGCCGCCGAGATATGCGAGAATGTTTGCATCACTCGCTACCTCGATGCCATACTGAGTGGCCAACACCGCCGACCCAAGTTCAGCAACGAGCTCCTCGAATGCGTATGTGTCACCACGGTGATTATCCGGATCAATGCGCTGCAGTCGCGATTCGTGGCCGGTCCAGTGAATTGCTTCATGGCCGAGTGTGGACCAGTAATCGTCCTCGACCGGAAAACTTTCGACCGGAGGTAGCGTGATGCTATCCTCAGTCGGTAGGTAGAACGCACGATCCCCACCGTGTGTCACCTTGATGTTGTGGCGAGCAATCATTGTGCGAAATCTTGAGCGAATTTGCTCGTCGGTCTCCACACGATTGACAGGTGGTTCCCAACCTTCGACTTGCGTGGAATTGAATACCACGTACGAGGTAAAGTATTGAAAAAAGTCGTCAGTGCCGTCCTCCTTCTTGTTTTTCCTCTTGGCCGTAACCTGACGAATCAATGGGAACCCTTTGGCACCGAGCTTTACTGTGGCGCCTTGCGCCTTCCACTGGTCGAATGCCCCCCAGTACTGCGTGAGGTGCGTGCCAGCCAACCGCTCGTACGCCTCTTTGAGTTTGGGGTGGTTGCCTGCGTACCCACCCTGCGTGGAAATGAACCGATAAAGCGAAAGAAAAAACTGGTTGGAGCCGGTGTACACGTATCCATCAGTAAACCGTTGATTGGCTTCACTGACCCACGGTCGTACCCACTTGCCGGTCTCTGCACCGGACTCAATCGCTTTTACTAGCTGCTCTGTTACTACGTCAAATGCGGTCATAAATTCTTTGTTGCTCATAGCAACCTCCTAAACAAAAGACGGAAAGTTACTGTTACTCCGTCACTCAGTGGGAATTAATCCTCAGTACGTCGACGACCATCCTCGGCGTTCGGAAAGACTTAGTAGTCGACGATCTCCCAACCCCCAACAGCCGAGCTCATGCCCGGAGGGACGTCAAGCGGGTGAACTCCGAAGAAAAAGACGTCGCTGTCTTCCTCACTCTCCGTGTGCCCCTCTCGAGAGAATTTGACCCGCACTATCTTTTCTGGGTCATCCAGATATCGAATATGGCGGTGAAAGTACGGGGATGCGTTGTCTGATATAATTTGATTACCTTCTGCCGTGAGAGCTTGTTTGAGGGCATCAGGATCGATGCCATAGTCAATTAGCTCCTGCTTGTCGAACCGTACCTGCACCCAACGATTGACGTGGATGTTTCCTGACGCAGGGTCTTCGTAGCCCATATGGGCAAGAACACCCTCAGTGGCCATAACTGCCATATGCAAGTGCTCGAGGGCACGAGCGCCGTTGCCGAATACCATTACACGGTCAGCGAGGCCTGCCGCTGTATCGACAATCAGGATATGGCCATCCTGCTTGTGATACTTGTAGCGCATACCGGGCAGTCGACCGATCTTTACCAACAACTCTGGAGCGATCTGATTGGTCATAGTAGACCTCCTGTAATAAAACTGACGGAAAGTTACTGTTTCCTCCGCCTTACTCAGTGGGAACTACGTGCTGCTAGGTGCGTACACGTTCAGTTCCCAGACCCTCTTTTCCTGATTGAATTCTGAAAGGGCATAGGCTATTCCACGAGAACGTGCCCATTCGACAAGGTCTGAAAAACGCTCGTACTCTAATATCCGATCTACCTCGACTGACTCCTCCTCCTCCATCCCGCCTTGGGGCCAGTTATACAGGATAATCCGATCATTACCCATAGACCCATCTTCGGAAACCCAAAAATCGAAGGGAATCGTTGCAACCTTGATCATTTCTCGCATGATAACCTCCTGTAAAAGAATAATTAGCGGCAAGTTACTGTTACCCCGCTACTCAGTGTGGACTAGTCTATTGACGCGATCGTATACACTTCGTCAAGTGCGTAGCCAACGTCGGCATCTTCGGGTACCCAGTACCCAATGCCATCCCGGCGATAGTTTTCATCGTGCATGCGATGAAGAGTCTTCCCCTCGTCATACACAAATCCAAATACCACATAGTACTGCTGTTCGTTTCCGTCTTTATCCACAGCCGTGATTGACCGCGTTGCGTCAAATAGCAACTGCCGTTCGACGTCGTACTCTAGACCCTCCACAAACGAACGTTTGGAGTACCCGGTGTAGTCCTGAACACGATCTTGTGATCCGTCCCCATCCGTGGGGATCATACGCTCGATGATGGGCATGACGTTGTTGACCCACTCGTAACCGTTCTCCATCGCCATGGCCTTGTCCCGGATCACCTGCTGAAGTACACCGGTAAATTCAGTGCACTTCTCGGCCATCGCATCGTACAGCTGCTCCATCTGCTCGCGTGTTGGCATGTCGCTCATTGTGAGCCTCCTATAGATAAAACTGACGGAAAGTTACTGTTTCCTCCGCCTTACTCAGTATCACTACAGTATAGTTACTGTGTGATTCGAAAAGACTGCAACTCCTTGAAAGACGATATTGAGCCAGTCTTCCAACTCTATCGGGTACCCCTGTACCCATACCTGCTGCGACAGGCCAATCGTGGATAAATAGCCTGATCGCCACAAACGATCGTGGATCACTTCGGGATCCAGATATTCCCCCTCAACAGACTCTTTCTTACGGAGACCCATCTCGGTCTCGCACAAGCCTTTGATGGCCTGCACGAAATGGTCGACCGCCGCGAGGTCGATAACCGCTAGCGTGCCCACGTCCCCTGCGGGGTCGGTGAAGCTGGGCCGATATGTGTCGATCCATGTACCAGAAGGCAGCTCGATCGAAAACAGATATGGCCAGTGCGGGGTGTCCGCATAGACGACATGGGTGTCGTCCTTGACTACCAGTGCGTGTAGCCCCTCTGCGAGGCGTGAACGCACCTCGCGCATGGTTTCCATACGGTCATACAAGACCGCATCGCGACGAGTGCTGTACGGACTAATGACTTTAAATTCACTCATGATACCCTCCATAACTACTATGCAGAAAGTTACTGTTACATCTGCACTATTCAGTGTGGGCTACTTCTTAGCGTATACCAACCCGGGATGATCCGGGTGGAATATACACTCCGGGGGACAGTCATAACCCTCGCCGATGAGCGCCGTACGTGGCGAGGGCGCATCAGCGATAAACGCAGTATGCCACTCGTCTATACGAGTGACCGCCAACTTTAGTTTGCGTAGTAATTTTACTTGCTGCGGGCATTGTTGTAATGCCTCAGTAACGCTGTGAGTAAGGCTGTACAAAGTACCTTCAAAGCCATCCGCCCAGTGAAAAATGCTCAAATCAGTGGCTTGGAAGGCCTCAAACCCGAGGGCATACAGGTCTAGCGCCACCTGTGTGACTGCCGGTGAGGGGACAAATGCCTCCGAGCTCTTTCGCTCTTTGGCAATTATCTCGCCAAGTAACACCTCGGCTTTTGCCAACAGCACGCGCAATTTTCGCTGTGCCTTTTCCGATACTTGGAACTTAGTCATAGTAAACCTCCATCATTATACACGTATAAGGTTGACTGGTTACCTATTCCAGATAGTACTAGCGGTTATATGGCCGCCCGTACGGTAGTATGTCAGCCACATAGCAGCTCAGTTCAATTGCTGGGTGGCCTATTGGATATTCACGGGTAATGAGAACCCCGCCCGTTGGCATGCCCGCATCTTTAAGAACCCACTGATCGTCTTCAGAAGACGACCATTCTCTCTCTACCAAGTTGATCTCCTCAACTGTGAAGGGAGTGAAAGGCTTTGTTAACCAAAAGGTTGTCTCAGTTATCCCGCCATCTTCCACACTAAATCCGTTTGGACATGACCCATGGACAAACTTGACACCCCACTCGGGAATGTCCAAGACGTTCCCATTGACTTCTAAAATCCACTTACTCGCGTACTCCCATCGTTGGGTCTTTACCAAATTCCATGCCCATTCGTAGGCTGTGGATGGAAGCATGTAAGCATCGAAGATAGTCTGCTCAACAATAGCTTCCAGTTCACGACCATTTCCATCCACTATGATATACTTGAGTGAGAGTTTCATGTCTACCTCCGCTACAATAAACTGCAAGGTTATACGGTTACCTGCTCCGTATGGACTAATAGATGTCCGATGTATAGATTTTACCACCAACGAGATATGCCTCGTCAATGGTGGACATCATCACACCCATACGGGTGTGAAAATATCCTACTTCCGCCGAGTAGTAGACAGACGTGGGCACTGGCCCTACGCTGTCGACCACAGTGCCACACACGAATGCGTGGACATTTTTCCTGCGCTCCCGCAGGTAGCGCTTGTGGCCGCCTTTGTGAACGAGGAAGCTAACGTCACGCAGACGAATCTCGTCTACGTGTGCGGTGACCTTCCACCGCTTGTTGACTTTGGTTTGCACCGAGAAACATTTCTTGTGCAAGTTGCGGTACACTCGTACCTTCATTTGACCTTCCATCATACCTCTCCAATCAAATGTGACGCCTTGCAGCGTCGCGAGTATTCGACGGTAGACGGCGTTCGATCCATGAACCAGCTACGCCACCAGACCGTGACCTGCACGGCTTCGGGGAATAATCGGGCGATTGCACGCTCAACGTTGTTATCCCCGTTCCACTTCAGATCCCTCAGGGGAACTAGTTGGAGATCGTAGTGCCGCACGTATTTCTTCGTGTGCACTACGACCTCACATTTTACCGGTGACCATGTGAAGTTCTCCACCATCCAGTATGCCACATACCCGGATGGGTCAATCGGCGTATTGGGGTTTAGGTTGCGAAGTAACTGTGGCGTAACCTGCAACATCGGTCCTCCTATTGGAGGCAGCCGGTTGTTCAAGAAAGTCTCGTTTCTCCACTCACCCTGTTTCCATTCGATGGCCATGTTGGTCTCCTTCGCTTAATTGGAAGTTATTATACCACGGTTACTCCCAACTCCGTGGGGGAATTCTACCACAGCTGATATGGTAAAAATCCCGAGATAACCTTACCGTTTCGGTAGGCAGCCCACACCCAGTTGGTGCGGTCTATAACCAAGAACGGTATTTGCGGGTAGGCCTTGGACTGTTCCTTGGCCACGGTACAAGCTTTTTTGTACGTGGGGATGTCCCACGCTTGCCACTGAAAGTCCGGGTGTGATCGAACGCTGAACATTACATCACCGCCTTTGCGATGATCCAAAATCCTGCAGCACAACTCTCCATCACGTAGACGGGCATGCCGGTTTCGGTTGCGATGCGGTTGGCATCTTGCATCGCGACTTCCAAACTGCTCGTCGACCACCACTCGGCCGAGTCGTACGAGGGGATTTCTTTGTACCAGACTCCGACCTGCAACTTACCGCAGACGATCTGCGGTACGATCAAGAATGGGCGGGGTACTTCGTAATTCATGGCAAACCTCCATACACTATAACACTGAAAGTCTTTTAACGTGGTTGCTCTCGACTCCACGGTATTTCTACTGGGGCTGCGTACCCCAGAAATACACTTGACCATTCACCGCGCGGCCCATGCCGCACTGGTGGCCGAAGACCACTTCGGCCCACCCGTGCCAAGTGGGTATGTACCGCACTTGGTATTGATTGACCATCGTCGCTGGCGCGTACAACGTGCCATCGACTACGGTCGCCACATAGTCGGCATATGCCGCTACACAGTGACCGCCGTCAAACTCCAACCACTCCAACTCCGCATCCGGAGTGTAGTGACTGAATGGGGCTTTCCACCCCGTGGCCGAATACAACCACTTGTTGGTGACGGTGAGGTCACGCACAGCATTGGTCACCTGCCAGTGGCGAGGTGACTTCACTGCCAACAGCCAGCCAGTCGACCCCGCAGTGGGGACGAATGACTCATCACCTACTGCAACTTCGAGGTCTGACGGAACGGACTGATGTGGTAGGCCGGTGTATCCGACCACCGCCAAGCGGTAGCCGTACCGGCCCATGCCGATGATCCCAATGGCACGGTCGGACACTGCGATGTCCGACACGGTGTAAAGCTCCATCGAGGTAACTACCTCGTGGAACTTGGCCACCATGGCTTCCAACTGGGCCGACGGTCGGCGCGTGAACGCCTTCACCACGCCGTTGGCCGTATCGGCTGCCACGCCGACCGCACCAGCGGCAACGGTGTCGCACTTGAACTCAGGCACGGCAATGCCGTAGCCCGTGAGCTTGCCGTTGACGATGGCAAGCCCGAACCCCATACCAGCACTGATTGTACGCATGTTAGATTCCTTTCTGTCTAGCGTACGACTACTACTCCTGCATACTCACCCACGCAGGCATAGGGAGATACTAGCGGCGCTTGTACTTGGCCAGAAACCCCGGCCCTGTCATTGTACTTCGCCCATTGACGATCTCCTGCACCTCTGCCTGCGAATAGGCAAGAAATGCAGACTCCACACGCGAGGCCACACGGACGTTGTCGTCGTCCTGCGTGAACTCAAATTCCTGACGTGCTTGTGCCGCGCTCATCACGCGATGCACGACGATCGTGCAAGTGAATGACCGCGGTTCGAGTGTGGCCACCCGTCGAATGACAGTGGCTTCGATGACTGTGTAGCCATCCTCGTGGGTCCAATCACGTTTTGCTCTAGGATCCACTTACCCTCCTATAGGAAACAATAATTCCCGGGCAGCACTCCTACACCATAGTAGAAGCAGACTACTGGCCGAGAATAAACCGGCGACATACTACAGATACACCCGCCGTAGATGTATAGTAGGTAGAGTAACCATAGGGCTGTCCCGCACTCTACAGCGGGACACGATCGGCCATACGGTGGGTCCATACTACCTCCTTCCACCGTACACTACAAGCACGCACACGATGTACGTGCCTCGGTGTTTAACGAGCTTTACCGAGAGCTCAAATCAGAATCAGAAATAGAAATTTACTCTGCAAGCCTCAATTTCTTGGTACCACAAAGTGCCACTATCATCTACTGCCAACTCCCTGCACCAAGGGTACAGCTTATGGCCATACTCCCGGTAGCATACCAGATGGCCGACGCTCGGCCATCTGTCTTCGTGATATCTCCAGTATCCACAGACCCCAATTATCTTCGCTACCACCCCCGGCATGACGCCTAGGGTGTCGACGTTGATGCGTCCGTCCGAGCCGGGCTCGGCGGTTGTGACGAAAAAAGTTCCTGTTCCTCCACATTCGACTACCACGCCCCACCGGGCAGTGGTTTCCTGCCACACCCAACTTGGCGTGGGCACGACCTTACGGTCGTATTCCCCAATCTCTGGGGCCTCCATACGGGGGCGCGGACCCTCGCTCGTCTTGTACGAGTGACGGTTTTTGACGCCGTTTTCGAATCGCCACGACCGCTTGTGGCGACGAATGTGACTGGGCTTCACGGACTCGAAGATTGCGAACTCAGCTTTGGAAATAGCCACGATGTACTCCTTACTGGATATACTGCCAGCACAGTGTAGACCCATGTCAAACTGACAGGGAGTGCAGAACTTGTTGTGGGTGCACTACTCCCACAATGGACTCCCCGATATTAACGTCCGCGGGAGTACCGGACACGGCACTACTTACTTACTTGCGCCGTCGCGGCGCATCACTCCCTCCCGCCCAGTGGTAGAACCGCCCATGGCGGTCTACCAGCGTGACGTCCATCTCGGGCATAAAAGCCCAAAACCCCGCAATTCGGTAGCCCAAAGGCACCGGATTGCGGACCCACTCGCTCTGAGTGGTACCTGTTCGCCACGCACGCTTTGCGCGGCCGTTAGCCACGCGTTTCAATAAATTCTTAGCCATAACCCTGTGCTCCTTTCAAGAGCGCTGACCCGTAGGCCAGAGTACAGTATCTATGTCGCGGGTGTACTACGTCCGCAATGGTGGGCAGAGTTTTTAACGAGGTACACGCCCATTCCTCGGACGGGCTACTTCTTCAGCAGCTCGTCAATGGCCGAAGTGGCTGCGGCTGCGGCGGCTTGGCGTACAGCCTTTTTGGCCGTCATCAGCCCGTCCTTGAATCCCGCTTGGTACGCAGCGGCTTGAGCCGCCCATTTCTCACTCTCCTTGGCAGCCTTAAGCTCCTTACGATACTGCCACTCGATGCGCTCGGCATCGGCGAGCAGGCTAAGCACCTGATGGCGGTGCTCGACCGCCATCAGGCGGATTTGAGCACGGAGGTGCCGAACGTAGAAACCCAAACCTGCAACCACGATCAACAACAACGCAATGATTGAATAAAACACGACGTTCTCCCTGCCGGGTACTCCGGCGATACGCGGCTGTAGGACATCTACGCCGCAAGTATACTATATATCCTACATCCTTTACCACAGGTAGGCGTTGTGGGCGAACGCTACGCCCAGTAGGTGCTGGGCAACATCATCTGCATTACGCCGCAGATGCGGACGTAACGCTTATACCGACGACGGTACAGCTTAACCATGCTAATCACCTCCTTTCATAACACTATACAGCGGCATCTCACATCCTACTGCAGGTGAGCGTTGCAGGTGAACTACTTGATTAAGCGCTCGATGCGTTCGAGCTCGTAATCGCGGACAGGGGCAACTTTGGTTGACTGCTCATAATACCAATCGGCCAAAGTCTCCTTATTGAGGATAAAAGCGATCCGACTTGCTTCCCGCCAGTGACGAATCGCGTCTTCGGCATCTTCGGGGAGATGTGCGATGTCGTAGTACTGCTTGAACCGAGTTGCTTTCCGCACGGCCCGATTCATCGTCACCCAGAGGTACATATCCACTGCGAACACAAACAACTTGCTCAAAATGAACAACGCAGCAATGACATACAAAGCGATCATACCAGCACGTCCTTTCTGTGGACATTGACGAGTCTACACTGTGTAGCTCGTAATACTAAACTCTCACATCCTTTACCTCAGGTGAGCGTTGAGGGTGAACTGACTACCAGTTGAGAAACTCAATCTCATCGCTGCAATTGATTGCAGCGCGATAATGGTTCCAGTCCACCATTGCGTCCATGGTGAACTTGTTCATTTCCTCCGTCATGAACACCGCAAGGGTTCCGGTGTGCTCACCCTTGCGATTGTAGTGCATGACCAGATCGATCTTCGCCGTGAAGTTGTTTAGCCCACCAACTTCTGGATCACCGCTACGGACTTTTGCCCACTGGGCCGTCTTGAGGTATACAAACTTACCGTGTTCGTTGGTGGCCACCAACGGCTCGCACTCACCTTCCGCGAAGGTGATGTCGAGCCGATCCTCGACAGCGGGCACGACCTCGACCTCGACAGCGGGCACGAGGCCCAGCAACGAGATGACGGTCTCGGTGTCGAGCACTTCGATGATTGGGTTGTAGACAACGTCTGTGCTTGCGGCGATGGTAGCGAATTGGTTCATGACTGATGACATGACTGTTTGTCCTTTCTGTGGACGTGATCGACATACATCTGTATGTCGCTTGCATACAACACTGTGCTGTATGCAGTAGGTAGTCACAAAGCTAAGTAACACCTACACCCCCGCCCCCCTGTCATACTGAAATTTTTAAAAAACACTGCGAACCGTTTCGAACAAGTGAGAACAAGTGAGAACAAGTGAGAACAAGTGAGAACAAGTGAGAACGCCGCCTACTAAGAAAAAACACGCGTAAACAAAAAAAAATCACACCCCTCGAAAGGGGTGCGAAACAGGAAA
>Ga0315903_10001094_pt1 | contig 41155 bp, 31 predicted proteins | sample LakEriMetagenome_7_FD_203524 | JGI IMG/M metagenome (GOLD analysis project Ga0315903, IMG submission 203524) | Freshwater fungal communities from buoy surface, Lake Erie, Ohio, United States - Buoy 2 MA119 | ecosystem: Environmental > Aquatic > Freshwater > Lake | place: USA: Lake Erie, Ohio... | reverse complement strand
CGCCCCCGGTTCCTCGCGCGTCACCGTTCCCCCCGTGGATGTGATCGAAACTCCCGATGAGGTGCTGGTACTGGTCGATCTGCCCGGAGTCGACTCCCAGGCGATCGATGTCACCCTCGTGGGAAACATGCTGACCATCCATGGTTCGTGTCCGGTCAACCTGGTCCAACCGGGTCAGACCGTGCATCGTACCGAACGCCCCGCCGGCCGGTTCGAACGCTCTCTCCCCCTCCCCTGTCCGGTCGATGGCGAACAGGTCTCGGCTCATTCCAACCAGGGAGTCCTGACCATCCGCCTCGCCCGGCAACGCCCGGAACCTCCCCGCCCCATCCAGGTGAAGGTCCAGCCGGTCGGGCAGTCTGGCAATTGACCGGAATTCTCTTCCTGGCAACGCGGATGGACCTTCGGGATGCCAATCCGCAAGCCTGGACAATTCCTCTGCAGTGGGACGCATCTCCCAATCGAGACCGTGTGATCGATTGGGAGATGCGATCGTCCTGGATGATTATTCCGTTACAACGGTGAGGTTCAGGCGGTTTCCCGGCTTTGTTTCCAATGGAAATGGGCCTTTTTTACTCCATGCGCGATTTCTCAAAATCGAACACTCCCGCAAGAATCATCCCGCGATGTTCAGCGGCAATGTCTCTCCGCCGCGCGAGCGTGGGAGAATGCCAGAAGCTCATGAGTCGTTCGCGCCCATTGGCCGCGGTTCGCCACGGACTCGCTGGAGTTGCCGCTCCCGCGGTATTGGGGCAGACACAGTTCACCAAGCCCCGGCACGAAGAACGCACTGCTCCTGAGCTTCGCCGAGATTCAATTGCCAGATCCTTCCAATGAGTGCCCATCCATTTCCCTCACCGAATTGATATTCCCATCGACACCTCTTACCATCGGCAGTCGTTCATCGGGACTGCAGCAAGTCGACTTTCGCCAATTGCCCGCACCAATGGGGCTGTCCAACGCAAGGCCCGGTTTTGATTTTTTGAAGGGAGTGAGAGTGAATCGATTGCCAGGGTGTGTGGGCTGGATTGTCACCGGGTTTCTGGCGGTCAGCATGCTGACGGCCGCAAAACCGTTGCTGGGAGCTTCCCAGAGCCCGATTGATATTCGGCCCGACCGCACGGTTTACAATCCGGCCCTGCCGCCCCTGCTGTTCAATTACAGCAGCAACACGTCGCTCGACCTGAAAAACACCGGGTCACCCGACGTGGAAGCGACAATCAAGATCAGTGTGCCGGCCGGCGCCGGCAGCGTCACCGTGGACGGAATACAGTACGATTTGCTCCAATTTCATTTTCACTCTGAGGCCGAGCATCTGATCGACGGCGTCCGGGGCGAGATGGAACTGCACCTCGTCCACCAATCGGCGGGGGGTGCCCTGCTGGTGGTGGGACAGATTATCAACCTGGGGGCATTCAACGCCGATCTTGATCCGATCTTCGCAAACCTGCCGCAAACACCCGGGACACACCAACTGCTGAGCAATTACAACCTCGCGAATCTGCTTCCCCCCTCGCTGACCACTTTCCGATATGACGGTTCGCTGACGACAGCCCCTTACACGGAGGGGGTCAAGTGGAATGTTTTGACCACGCCAACCACCCTCAGCCAGGGTCAGATCGACGCGTTCCGGGCCCTCTTTCCCGACGGTGACTCCCGCGAAGAGCAGGATCTCGATGGCCGCCTGATCCAGACCGACCTGCCAGGTTTCGCCACCCCCGAGCCGTCGACCTGGGTCCTGGCCCTGCTGGGTGCAGTTCCGGCCCTGGTAATCAGCCGCCGCCGGCACTCGACTGCTGCCTGAGGTCCGGTTCTCCCGCCAGCGGAGAAAGTGTCCGCTGCCTACCCCTGTGCTACAATTCGGTAAGTCCGCCTCTCGCTCACCCACCCGGTGTCGCAAGAGGCGGGCTGTTCGTTTTTCCGATGTCGAGTGTGACCAGGGGACGGAATGACGCAGTTGCCGGCCGGCATTCTGTGCCGCGACTGCCGCAGTCCGCCAAAGGATGCTTGCGAGATGAGAGGCCAGGCCTGGAAGTTGGCAGTGCTGTGCGTGGGTTTGTGGACGACCACCCTCGGAGCCCAGGAGCCCCCCTCAGCGGTGGGCCCTCTGCTCAAGCTGTACCGCAGCGGCAAACTGCCCGCCGAGCGACAGCCCGCCGTCATCGAGATGATCTGCACCCGCGGCAATGAGCATGACCTGCGGGTCGTGCTCGACAAACTTCTCGAGCCGATGGGCATGGCCCCCGCGGCCCGCGTGAAGGCCATGGCGGGTCTCGCCGATGCCGCGGCGACCCGCAAGATCAAACCCGCGGGAGATCTGGCCCCACTGGCCAAACTGCTGGATGAGGCCGACCCCGCGACCCGCCTCGCGGCGGTCCGTCTGGCCGCCGCCTGTGGTGTGGCCAGCGCCAGCCCCAGCCTGCGGCAACTGGCCCAGTCGGCCGAGACAACCCCCGAACTGCGCAAAGCCGCTTTGCAGGGCCTCGTCACCCTCGGAGGAGACGACAACCGCCAGGCACTCCAGGCCCTGTGTGCCGCCGATCGCCCGCTGGCCACCCGCCTGCTGGCGGCAGCCGGCTTGACGGCGTTTGATGTCCCCCTCGCGGCCCGGGAAGGGGCCCGCGTGCTGGCTTCGGCCACCCCCCAGGACGACCCGGCCCCCCTGCTCGAAGCGTTTTTCGACCGCAAGCAGGGGAGTGAAGAATTGGCAAAGGCTCTGGGACAGGTGCAGCTCCCGGTCGATGTCGCGAAGCGGGCGCTGCGTTCGATGTACTCGGTCGGGCGGAGTGATGTCGAGTTGTCTGCGGTTCTCAGCCACGCCGCCGGGATCGCAACCGACACCCCTCCCCCCACTCCCGAAGAAGTCGCGCAGATCGTGCAGGATGTCTCCACCAAGGGAGATCCGGTGCGGGGAGAGGCGATCTTCCGCCGGGTCGACCTGAGCTGCATGCGCTGTCACAGCCTGAGTCGCGCGGGGGGCCAGGTGGGTCCCGAGCTGAGCGCGGTCGGCGGTTCCTCCCCCGTCGACTACATCGCCAATTCCATCCTCAACCCCAATCTCGCCGTCAAAGAGCAATATGTGACGCGTGTCTTCGAACTCGACACCGGCAAGGTGCTCTCGGGAGTGGTGCTCGACCGCGACGAAACCCGGGTCCGCATCCGCGATGCCCAGGGAAAGACGGTGGTGATACCGACCGCCGAGATCGAGGAGGAATCGGAAGGGGCCTCGATGATGCCGATGGGGCTGACGAAGTTTCTCACGCGGGACGAACTGCTCGACCTGATCCGGTTTGTCTCCGAACTGGGGAAGGCGGGTCCCTTTGCCGTCCAGACCTCCCCCCGCCTGCAGCGCTGGCAACTGCTGTCGAATCCGCCGGCCGAACTGATCACCGAAGTCCCGCACCTCGAACATATCCGTCAGCACGTGTTGGGAAGCAATCCCGATGCCTGGAGCGGCGTGTATGCCCGCGTGGGTGGCTCCTATCCCCTCTCGGATCTGCGGAAGCAGCCGGGAAGCCAGGTCGTGATCCTGCGGGGCGAGGTGCAGGTGAATGAGCCTGGGCCCCTGGCCTTCGACATTCAGACCTCCGTTCCATTCCAGGCATGGATCGATGGGCAGCCGGCCGCTCCGGGCTCATCGGTCGAGGCGACCCTCGAAGCGGGTCGGCACGCGTTGATTCTCCGGCTGGAGATTCCCGCCGAGGGGGAGCCCGAATTGCGGGTGGACGTCCGCCGCCCCGACGGTTCGACCGTGCAGTTTGAGGTGGTGGGCGGAGCGTAGGGAGAGTCTTTTACAGGAGCCGGCGATGGCGGCAGACGAGGTCCCCGGACATTGGCGCTGGCGGCGGATCTGGCTCGGACTTCCACGCTCGCTGCTGTTGTTTGTGGCGTTGTTGGCCATCCCCCCGCTGGTCTATGAACTCGCAGGGGTGTGGAGTTGGTTTTCCATCCACTCCGCGGCCCGACGCCTCGAGCGGTGGAACCAGTCGGGGGAACCTGGGTCGGGTGTGCTGGTGGCTGTCGCACTCCAGCCGCGCCCCTGGGTCAAACAGCTCGGGCTTGGTCTGCGGTTCCGGGATTCGTGCGCGGCCTACTGTCCGTGGCTGGCCGACACCCCCCATGTGGTGTCGATTTCGCTCGTGGGGCCCCACTACGACGACGCGGCGCTCGAGTTCGCAGCCGCGCAGTTTCCCAACGTGCTGCAACTGCGTCTGGAAGGCTGCACCGTCACCGGGAAAGGGCTGCGGGGGCTGAAACGCTGGCCCTTGTTGGGGTCGGTCCAGCTCGAAGAGATGTCTCTCTCGGGACACGAATTGTCGGCCCTTGACGGTCTCCCGGCGTTGAAGACTCTCGAGATTTCCAGCTGCTCCGGGTTGGACGACGCGGCCCTGGAGAGTTTTCCGGCCCTCCCCGAGTTACGGCTGCTGAACCTGGAGACCTCGGGAATCGAGTCAACGGGATTGCAGTACCTGCGGGGTCTGCCATCGCTGCAGAAACTCAACCTGCGCGATGACCTGCTGACGGACGAAGCCCTGCTGGCGCTCCCCTCGCTTCCCAGACTGAAGCTCTTGAGCGTCCATTCCACCCAGATCTCCGGACACTGTCTGGAACACCTGTGTCAACTACCAGCCCTGACCGTGCTGGAGATCGACGGCAGCCCGATGGACGATGCCGGACTGCAGTTTCTGCCCGACAACTCCACCCTGCGCGGGCTGTTTCTGGTGGGGACCACGATCCACGGTCCGGGATTGCCCGCGTTGTCGCGGCTGACCGCGCTCGATGATCTCAGTCTCGCGCAGGCTCCGCTGACGGACGACTCCCTGGAGTTCCTCCCGAACCTTCCCAGACTGCAGGCTTTCAATCTCAGTGAGACCCAGATCACACCGCTCGCATTTCTGATCCTGCATCAACGCTGTCCCGTTCTGAAAAACCTGTTGGTCACCCACTCCGACCGGTTGACTCCGACCGATCTGGCCAGGTGGGACGACTTCGCGCAGGGGCTCTGGCGGTTTCACACCGGCTGGAAGTCGGCCCGCGAGGTGGAACGGCTGCAACGCGCGGCCGGGGAAACTTCCCCGGCATCTCCCCCAGCCCAGGCCCCAGTCCGTCCCTCAACCAACCTTCCCTGAATCCGTCCCCAGCCGTGGTGACAGATCACCCAATCTGTCATTTCCGGTCGTGTGTTTTTTGCAAATCAATCCGCCTCCTGCTTGCACCATCCAGCCCAGCTGACAGTGCGTCGCCAGTTTGCTCTGCATCCTGTTCACGAACAGGCTGACAAGCCTGTTCCACGACGCCGCCCCTCGGCACAACGGAACCCAGCGTTCCCCGTATTACGAGTTCGAAAAACATTTTAACAAATTTACAACTGCGTTCCGCGATCATTCAGCATGGCCCAGGGTCTTGTGCCTGAGCACGATCATCGCATGGTCGACGCACCGCCGATCCCGGCAAACAGATCCTCCAACCGAAACATTTCCTGCAGGGGACCCCGCCCGCAACCTGGGGTTGTCGCGCCTTTGGCGACCCCAGGTTGTCTTCTGCGGACATGCAAGCGCGCTTGTTTTCCACCACCACGTCGAATGAACGACAGGTTGAAAACCGATCGTCCAACGCCGCGGCACAACCGGGCTGTTACCACAGCGTATACCCGCCGTCGATCACCAGTGAGGCCCCCGTCATATAACGTGAGGCGTCGCTCGCGAGGTAGACCGCCAGAGGGCCGAGATCTTCGGGCTGGCCAAAGTCTCCCGCGGGAATCAGATTGCGGAAGGTGTTGATGATTTCGGGGTTGAGCTGCGCCCAGCGCTGGTTAGGCTCGGTCATGAAGCCCCCCGGGCAGATCGCGTTGACAGTCACCTTGTGGGGCGCCCAGTCGGCTGCCGTGGCCCGGGTGAAGGCAATCACCGCCGCCTTGCTGGTTTCGTAGCTGCGCCCCCCGATGCCCCGGTTGGCCACCATCCCCGAGATCGAGGCGATGTTGATCACCCGGCCGCCGGTGCCGCGGGAGACCATCGCCCCGCCGATCATCCGGGTGCAGATGAACGTGCTGGTGAGATTCAGATCGAGAATCTGCTGCCACTTCTCGGTGGGCAGCTCCTGGGTGGGGATGTCGATCCGCCGCCCCCCGACGTTGTTGATCAGAATGTCGAATGGCCCATGGCGGTCGAGCGCCTCCTGGCAGGCCCGCTCGGCCTCTCCGGGCTGTCCGACGTCGGCGATGAGGAAATCGGCCGGCTGGCCGCGGGCGGCGATCTCGGCCGCGGTTTGCCGCAGGCTCGCCTCGTCGCGCCCCACGAGGGTCACCCCGGCTCCCGCCTCGGCGATGGCCAGCGACATCTCGCGGCCCAGCCCCCGGCTCCCTCCCGTGATAAACAACCGCCTGCCATCCAGCCGAAACCGGTCGAGCACACCCATCGTTCTCACTCCTCAAAAACTGCCGCGGGAACACCCTGCGGGATCAGGCCTCCGGATCCTCATCCCCATTCTCTCCCTCACCGGCGGCCGCACCGTCCGACGCGTCGCCGACGCCCGGATCGGCTGCGTCGTCCAGATCACCCGCGTCGTCCGGTTCGTCGCCGACCGAGGTGGCGGGCGGAGTGGCCGATTTGCGAAACAGGTGCACGTCCATCGACGAGTACTCGAGCAGCTCGACCTTTTCCCAGGCTTCGGGCATCGCGAATTCGGTCCCCTGCTCGCACCTCACCAGCAGCCACGCCCGGGGAGCCGAGATCCCCTCGCGGGCCAGTCTCTGCAGCGACCGATACAGCATGGTTCCCGGTGCGAGGTTGTGCAGGTGGGCGTAGGGGGGATCGAAAAAGATCACGTCGAAGGGGAGGAAGTCTTCCCCTTTGCGGGGACGGAACGAGCACTTGGTGACATCGGTCTTCCAGGTGATGGTCTCGTCTTCAACCCGCAGGCTGGCGACGTTCTTGCGGAGCAGGTCGAAAGCCCGGCGGTCGGCCTCGAAAAAGGTGACCCGGCGGGCCCCCCGGCTGAGCGCTTCGAGCCCAATCGTGCCGGTCCCCGAGTAAATGTCGGCCACCCGGGCGTTCTTGAGGATCGGCTCGATCCGGTCGAACAGGGCGATCTTGACCCGGGTCAGCAGCGGCCGGGTGGTGTCTCCCGGGTTGGTTTCCAGCTTCCGGCGGCGGAACCGCCCGGCGACAATCTGCATGGATCAGCTTTCAGTCCGGCGTTGCGCCTGCAGTTCTTCCCATTCGCGGAAGATGTCGGCGGCCTCTTCGGCGATGGTGGAGAAGCCCCCACGATAGGTGGGGAGCGAACCTGACGAGGAAGTCGGAGACGACGACGCGGAGTCTTCGTCTTCGCGCTGGGACGGGGCAGTCCGCGAGATCGACGGGGCCTGCAACTGCTCGGGAACGCGGATGACCGTCGTGTCTCCCGTGTGTTTGCGGCCCGCAGATGAGTCTCCCTCCGACAGCCAGCCAAGCACGTTGTCTTCCTCGCGCTCGGAAGGGACCTCGGTGGGACACTGCACTTCGAAACTGACCGGGCCGACGGTCAGCCGGTCTCCCGACTGCAGCATCACTTCATCGTCCACACGCAGGGCGTTGACAAAGGTGCCGTTCTGGCTGTTGAGGTCGCGCAGCAGCAGACCCCGGCCGGTGGGGGTCAGGGAGCAATGTCGTCGACTCACCTCCGACGAAGTCATTCGGACGAGGCAGTTCTCATCGCGGCCGATCCAGACCTCTCGTTCCGGGAGCTCGATCTGGCGGCCCTTGTGCTTGCCGGTGAGAATGACGAGGAAGTGCATGGAGACAAACGGAGGGGTACGGGACGGACTTAAGCGTGACGGGGAACAATCACCGGCTCACCGCAGTTCGGGCAGGTGAGTGTTTTGCCCCGGTGTTGTTCCGAGACCTTGAAGCGTTTTCCGCAACGGCACGCAAACCGGATCGACTGCGGGACGGCGGGAGCCGCATCTTCCGCCATCGACCGGCGCCACACCAGATCGGCGACCTCGCGGATCCGGGCCAGCAGATGGTGCCCGTCGATGGGCTTGGTGAGGTAGTCGTCGGCCCCGACCCGCTCGGCCAGCCGGCGGGCTCGCGGCAGGTCGATCGCCGTCAGAATGACCACGGGGATCCGGCGATTGGCCTGCTTGAACCGCTCGCAGATCTCGAACCCGGTCTCCTTCCCCGCGAGCTTCAAATCGCAGAGGACGAAGTCGGGGTGCCGCATGGTGAAGGCCGAGTGCGCCTGCCCCCCATCGCGGGCCACCACCACATCCAGGCCAGCCCCTTCCAGAATCGCGGACAGAGACTCCACGACCGGGTCCTCATCGTCGACGATGAGGATGCGATTCACCACCGCCTGCGGGAGAGCTGATTGAAAGGTGTCGAGCGCCATCGCGGAGAACTGGATCGCGGTGAACTGGAAAGAAGAGAAGGCCGGGGTTCGAACCGGCCAAATTGCCACGGGGCCAATTGCCACGGGGTGAAATGCCGGGCGGAGACCAGGCCTGTCGTGGAGCACGCCGCTGGAGGTGCGGGGGGAGAATCCGCGGGAGACACTTTCCGCGGGCAATTTCCCTCCCGATTGAATACCGCATTCCCGTGACTGTTGCAAATGCGGGCCCACGCCGCGCGAGGGCAATCTGCTCGGGGATCTGATAGACTCTGAGGACAGGTTTCCAGCCGTGATCTGGAACCCGGCCCAACCTCACTTCCCCTCCTTCACTGGCACGCGCTCAGCATGGCCGATCAGGAACATTCCCTGGCACTCTTTATCGATTTCGAGAACCTCGCCCTGGGTTTCCAGGGGGCGCGGGGGCGGTTTGACGTGGGGCGGGTGCTCAAGCGAATGGTGGAAAAGGGGAAGATCGTGGTCAAGAAGGCGTATGCCGACTGGAACCGCTACTCCAGCTACACCGAGCAGTTGCACGAGGCGGCCATCGAGCTGATCCAGATTCCCCGGCGGGCCCAGACCGGGAAGAACTCGGCCGACATCCGGCTCTGCGTCGACGCGATGGACCTGGCCTACTCCAAGGACCACATCGACACCTTCGTGGTGGTCTCGGGAGACAGCGACTTTTCGCCGCTGGTGTCGAAGCTCAAAGAGCTCGGCAAGCATGTGATCGGGCTGGGGATGCAGCCCTCCACCTCGGAACTGCTGCGCGACAACTGCGATGAGTTCATCTACTACGAGGATGTCGAGGCGGTGACCGCCGACGTTCCCAAGCTCGACCCGCAGATGCCCGAGCTGAAGAAGAAGGCTCATACCCTGTTGCTCGAGGCGCTGACCGCCCTGCGCCGTGAGAACAAGGTCCGGCTCTGGTCGTCGATGATCAAGGACACGATGAAGCGGCTCAAGCCCTCCTTCAACGAGACCTACCACGGCTATTCCACCTTCAGCGCCCTGCTGGAAGATGCCCAGCAGCTCGGCCTGCTGGAACTGGAGACCGACGACCGCAGTGGCACTTACGTGGTCGCGAGGTTTGGCGATGAGCTGACCAGCCCGACGGCCGAGGCGGGAGAGCCCCGGGTCCGCCGGCGCCCCCGGAGCCGCTCCCGGACCGGTGGTCTGCGTCGCGACCGTGATCCCCGGACCGAAGGAGCCCCCGAAGAGACGCCCGCCGATGTCGAGGGTCCTCCCGAGACGACCGGGGGAGACGAACGGGGACCGCGCCGTCCGCGTTCCCGCCGGCGTTCGGGTAGCACGAACCGGCCCGACGCTCCCATCGATCCCAAGCTCCCTCCCGAAACGTTCGACGACGAATTCCTGCCGTGGCCCGAAGAGTAGGCCCCACAGGCACCACCGGCCTGCGACCCCGGCATTCGCACCACCGTTCGCCCGTCCCGGGGCGCTGAATCAAAGCCCGGCTGCTCCGAATCGCCATCGTTCGGCTGCTCCGCACCCCGTCGTTCGGCTGCTCCGCACCCCATCATTCTTCTGCTCCGCACCCCATCATTCTTCTGCTCCGCACCCCATCATTCTTCTGCTCCGCACCCCGTTGCTGGAATCTGCCTCTGGAAACCGCCGCCGCAGTCACCGCGGAAAATCCGCCTCGTCCCCCCCGCACGGTCCGACCCCGTAATGTTTGCCCAATTGGGCGTCTGGGGACAATCACCCCGGTTTCCCGGCATGTGACCTCCCACCAACATGGTTTTTTCCAGCCGCTGACCAACCACGGGCTAGTCTCTCACCGGGTTGGTCTCTGTCCTGGCTTGATTGGTCTCCATGTTCGGTCGAGTGATCCCGGAACGAGAGCGCTGCGGTCGCAACCGCGTGCATCGGCTGCTCGACACACTGCTGTGGGCAGTCTGTCTGCTGGCACTCCCGGGCTGTGCCCAGTTCGGCGGGACCCGATCGGCCATGTTCCCGCCGCCGACCGCCGAACTGGTCGTCCAGCGTCCCGCCGGTCATCCCTCCAACCCCCGGCGGTCATCCTCTTCCCAATCGCTCAACACGGTGCGTGACAACGGGCGCGATCACGCCCCCCCCAATGCCCGCGCGGTTCAGTCGACCTCAGAACTGGGCTCCCCCCCAGCCGACGAGACCGAGTTCCTCCCTCCCCAGACCCCGCCGACCATACGCGATGGGGCTCCTCCCGGTGGACCGGTCTTCAGCGAGGTTCCGGGAGGCTATTGGATTGTCTCCAGCCGGCAGGCCTCCCTGCCCCCCACCGACATCGATGCCAGCCGCAGCCTGGTCTATCTCTACCGAACCCCACACAGCATGCAGGCCTTTCCGCGGGAGGTTTTTCTGCAGACCCTGCGGACTGACCGCCCCACCTGCATCACGATCCATGGTAGTTACAACTACTGGTCCGATGTGCTCAGCGAGAGCGTCCATTCGCTGCGGTGGATTCAGCAGGCGTCACAGGGGCAGGAGGTGCAGTTTGTCTATTTCACGTGGCCGGCCGACGGCTATGCGTTTCTGGTGTTTCCCCTCGAACTGGTGGCGATGGGACGCCGGGCCTCGCGACACTCGCTGTACCTCGCCAACCTGATCAGTCAATTCCCACCCGACCAGCCCGTCTGCCTCGTCGGACACAGCCATGGGGCCCGCTGCTCGGTCGCCGCTCTGCATGCCCTGGGGGGCGGGGCGCTCGAAGATGGCTCGCGGCTCGCTCCGGGCCTGGGGGTTCCCCGGCGGCTGAATGCCGTGCTGCTGGCCGCGGCGGTCGACCACGACTGGCTGAATCCCGGCGAACGCTACGGTGCGGCCATGCCAATGACCGAGCGAATGCTCGTGATGCAGAATGAGCGCGACAGTTGGCTGAACGCCTACCCCCTCAAAGACCTCATGGGGAACCGCCAGGCGCTGGGACGGGGGGGATTCCAGGAAAGCGACACGATCCGGATGAGTGACCAGATCGGCAAGATCTCGGTCCTCGATGCGAGTCCCTTCGCGGGACGGGCTCACGATTTCCGCGCGTTCCACTCGAGGGTCGAACTGGCGGAGGCGATTTCCCCGTTTGTACTGTTCCGCTCCGGGGGCGAACCGTCCGTCGAAGAGCGACTGGACCCGCCGGTATCCCAATCGGCCCCGCAGTCGGTCGCTCGTCCGGTCAGCTCGCGCGGTCCCTCCGCCGGAATCCGGGACACGACACGGAACCCGGGGGGGATGCGACAACCTCCCCCTCTTCCGGCAACCAGCGCGGCGGCGACACGCGGGCACGCGACATCGGCCGATGCAGACTCCCCACCCCAGCCACGTCTCCCCCGCGCCCCGCGTGAGTCCGAAACCCACCGGTTGCCCAGCGAGCCCGCGCCCCTCCCGTTTCCCGCCCGAACGCGCGGCCGACTGTAAGCCCTCACGGGGTGTGGACGCGACAACCGGCTGACTGGCCGGGCAACGGACCCGCCAACCGGAGGATCACGCCGGGAAATCGGTCCCCCTGCTCTCGCTTGATGTCCGCAGTTTTTCCTGAGTTGGTATCGGCGAAGGGCGAATTGCAGCCAAAAAACCGCTGTCGCGGGGGGTTCGCGGCTCACTGGAAAGAGGACTTCCGTCTCGGCGAACGATTTGTTAGTGTTCGCCGAGGCGTTACAGTCGCCACAGTCCGTCTTTTCACCACGATCGGCAGGACAGGTGCGTGCGATGGATTCGTTGAACGAATCTGTGGGTCCCGCAACCGTCGGCAAGGAGGCCAAGTGAGCTCCGGTCAGTCACAACAGCAGAGAGCGCCGCACAAGCCGACGCTGTCTGTTCAAATTCGCTGGATGATCCGTCGTGACATGGCGGAGGTGCTCGACATCGAGCGGGACAGCTTCGAGTTCAACTGGACCGAAGAAGATTTTCTGTCGTGTCTGCGTCAGCGCAACTGCATCGGCATGGTGGCTGAGCACGAAGGACGGGTCTGCGGGTTCATGATTTATGAACTGCACAAGACCCGGTTGCACATTCTGAACTTCGCGGTCGAGCCGGGGCGCCGCCGTCTGGGAATTGGTGCCCAGATGGTCGAGAAGCTGATCAACAAGCTGTCTCAGCAACGCCGTCATGAAATCGTGCTCGAAGTGCGCGAGACCAATCTGCCCGCCCAACTGTTCTTTCAGACACAGGGCTTCCGGGCGGTCCAGGTGCTCCGCAATCACTACCACGATTCGGCGGAAGACGCCTATCTGATGCAATACCGGATGGAGGTCGACGAATTGGCCAACGATTCGGACCCCGTCAATCGCATCGCCAGTCTGTAACCCCGGCCTGTGATCTCGCGTCTCTGAACCTCAGATCACGAGGTCCCTGCGGGGACTGAGGTGCTGGTCTGGTTCACAGAGCGGGCTTCAGAGAACCCGGTCCTGTCACTCCGCGCCAACGACACCCGCTGTCGCTGCCGCGGAGTGATCGCGCGCGCCGTACAGGCGACTGTCCCACCCCCTCCTCTGTGCGGGGTCTGACCAAACTCAATCGCCCGCCGCACCCCGCTTGCGTTGGCAGGTGACATGGTGGAGGATCGCAGTCTGACGATTCGTCCTGTACCCCGCCCTCTGGTGCCGCGATGTCCCCCCTCCCCCTGCGCCTCCTGATTCTCGGAGCGCATCCCGATGATGCCGAGTTTCATGCCGGGGGATTGATTCTGCACTACACCCGGGCGGGGCACGTGGTGAAGCTGGTCTCCGCCACCGATGGCGGGGCGGGACATCAAACCCTGTCGGGGCCGCCACTGACCGAGATTCGGTCCCGCGAGGCCCGGGCGGCCGCCCAACTGGTCGGCGCCACCGCGGAGTTGTGGCCCTTCCCCGATGGTCGCCTCGAACCCTCGCTCGAATTGCGCGAGCGGGTCATTCGCGAGATCCGCACCTTCCGACCCGATCTCGTGCTCACCCATCGCACGTGCGATTACCATCCCGATCACAGGGCGATCGGTCAGGCGGTGCAGGATGCCTCGTACCTCGTGACGGTGCCGTCGATCTGCCCCGACGCCCCCATCCTCCGCCGGGACCCCGTCGTCGCCACCATGAATGACCGGTTCACCCGCCCCACCCCCATGCGGGCCGATGTCGTTCTCGACATTACCGATGACCTCTCCGCCATCACCCGGCTGTGTGCCTGCCACGCCTCGCAATTCTTCGACTGGCTTCCCTTCAATCAACAGCAACTCGACGCGGTGCCGACCGGTGAGGCGGACCGACTCGCCTGGCTGTCGGGCCAGTTGCGCGGCTCCCTGCGGACGTACGCCGATCGGTTTCGTGCCGAACTGATCGCCACCTATGGTCCCCGGCAAGGAACGGCGGCTGAGTTGGCCGAAGCGTTTGAAATCAGCGAATACGCCGCCCCGCTCGATGCCGCCGCCCGCCGCCGGCTGTTCTGGTTCCTGCCCGAAGCCGCCACTCCATGACGGGCACCGCGCGGAATTTTCCGATGGGCGACGGGCCGGAAACAGACCCCACCCCGTGCGGCGTGGCGTTCAAGGAATGGGCGGCGGTCTGCCTGGCACTGGAGGCCGGGGAACAGATCCTGATCCTCCGCAAGGGGGGCCTGCATGAGGGAGCCGCCGGTTTTCGCGTCGCCCATCGCCGATTCTGGCTGTATCCCACCCGGTTCCACGAAGAGGCCGCCCATCTCAGCCCGGCCGCCGCGCCGTGGCTCGCACCCGCCCGGGCCCTGGTTCCCCCGGCCGGAGAACTCTGGCTGCGGTCCCTGGTCGAGGTCACCGACGTGGTCGCGTTACCCCACTGGACCGGGCTCGAACGCCTCGCGGCCTGGCACGGCTGGTCAGCCGAGACGGTGCGCATCCGGTTTGAATACCGCGAACCCGGCTTGTTTGCTTTGGTGGTGCGGGTCTGGGTGCGCCCCACGGCGTGGATCGTTCCCGAGACGACCGCGATGGCCGGTTGCCGGTCCTGGGTCGACCTGCCAACCCCCTTGCCAACGACCGATCTCCGCCCGGCACTTCCTGATGAGGATTTTGAAAACCGGCGGCAAGCACTGTGTGCCGACCTGCAGCAGGCCCAGGCTGGCTGAGTCGGCTTCACTCAATCTCCGCGGCGGACACTCCCTGGGGCGCAATGACCGTCAGCGCGGGGCGGGAACGGGCTGCTGCTGTTCGATCAGGCGGGCGGCCCGGCGCCAACTGGCGGCCTGCGGAATTCGGCCCAGTTTCTCGGCCAGTTCGGCCAACTCCAACCGCAGCGGAATGTCGTCGGGACGGTCGCCCGCCTGGGTGTTGAGTTCGCTGTAGCGATCGGCCAGTTGGTCGAGCTCGGCGAACCGTTCCCGGGCGGCATCGGCCTCGGCGGTCTCACCCAGGGCCGACCAGGCCTGCGACAACTGAAACTGGAAGTCCCGATCGCGAGGATTCTCGGACACCCCCGCCTGCATGGCGGCCAGGGCCCCGCGCGGCTCGGACCACTGCAGCGACAAACGGGCCGTCGCCAACCGCACCGTCCTGTCGGTCGGGCCCAAGCGTTGCGCCTCAGCCAGTGCCGCGCGCGATTCGTCCTCTCGCCCCAGGGCGGCCAGCACTTCCGCCCGCCAGGCGGCGGTGACCGGCCCGGGCTCGGCCTGATCGAATAATTCGAGAGCCCCTTCGAAATCGTGCTGCTGGAACAGACACTGCCCCAGATCGAGGCAAATCTGTTTGCGGATCTCGGCCTCCGGTTCGCAGTCGAGGGCGTTCCGCAGGAACCGCTCGGCCTGGGGAATCAGCCCAAAGTCAAAGGAATGCTGTCCCAGTTCGGTCCAGGCGCGGACCTGCTGCGAATCAAGCCGGGTGATCTGCTCCAACTCATTCATCGCGCGGGTGATGGCACCGCGCTGGTACCAGTACTGCGCGAGGGCATACCGGGCCTTCAGCGACCGCTCATCGTGCTTCAGCAGTTCCTGGTACACCTGTGCGGCATCGGCCCCCTTCCCGGCGGCTTCCAGGGTCTGCGCCAGGGTCATCAGCAAAGGGACCCGGCTCACTTCACCCGGCTGAAATGTGGAGAGGCATTGCAGGGCTTCGTCAGTGCGCCCCTGGGCCGTGGCCAGGGCCCCCTCAAACAACGGTCCCAAGCCGCGGACCCGCGGATTCAGGCGGGCCAGCTCGACCAGCGGCCGCAACTGGGCCTCGTCAAGCACCCCCGCCGCCAATTGCTCGAGTCCCGCGGCCACTTGCCGTTCCGGTGCCGGAGATTCTTTCCACCCGCCAGTCCCCACGAGCCCCAGCCCCAGCAATCCGGCAGCCAGCCCGGCGAGCCACCACCCCTTGTGGCGCCCCACAGGAGCCTTCGGTGCCGGGCCGATGGGAGAACGCTCGGCGGAAAACGAGGAAGAATTCACGGGGTTGGGGGGGAGTTCTGGTCAAAGGGTGGGAACTTGCGATCAGTCACGAATTCTACGGAAAGACGCCGCGGGTGCGCAGGGGGGGCGATGGCCTTTGCAGAAACCCGCCGGCTGCCTCGTGGCCTCGGGGGGGACTGATCTACCATAGGAGACAGGTCGCAGTCCGTCCTGGGAAAGGGACGTGACGGGCCCCACGGAACACACAATGACTGCGACTGCGAATTCACGTCGACTGAAGATCGGCCTGCTGCTGGCTGTGGTGGGGGCCGGGGTCTGGGCCTGGCCGCAGATTCGTCTGTCCCGCACCCTCGCGGCCGCCCGCCAGGCGCTGGAGGATCGCGACTATCCGCAGGCGCTGGCCGCGTTGCAGCGGGCCGAGCAGCTCGATTCAACCCGGGGAGAAACGGCGTTTCTGATGTCGCGGACCTACCGGCATCTGGGTCAATTCGAAGAGCTGCAGCAGTGGATGGCGCGGGCGCGGGTGCTGGGTTATCAGCCCCGGCGAATCGAGCTGGAGGAACTGCTGCTGTTGGCGCAAAACGGGCGGATGAAAGAAGCCGCTCCGCAACTCCCCCGGCTGTTGACCGAGTTCTCCGAGACCGACGGAGCCGAGATCTGCGAAGCCTACGTCAGTGGATTCTTCGCGAATTACAACTTCGCCGAGGGGCTGCGCCTGGCGGAAGTCTGGCAGCAGGACTATCCGCGCGATCCTCAACCGTATTTCAGTCTGGGATTGTACGAGGCGCACGCGGGAAGCGACAAAAAGGCGGTCGACGCCTTTCGCCGAGCCCTGGAATTGGCCCCCCGACGGGACGACATTCGCCGCTATCTGGCCGAGGCGCTGGTCGATGAGGAACAGTACGACGAGGCCGAACGGCATGTGCGGGAGCTGCTGCGGCGCAATCCGAACGACACCGACATGGCCACGGCACTGGGGCACTGCCTGCTCGAAAAGGGAGATGTGGCGGCGGCCCGGCAGCAGCTCGAACAGGTGTTGCAGAAAGATCCCCAGGGGTACGCCCCCCGCATGATGATGGCGCAGATCGAGCTCAAAGATCAGCAGCCCGCCGCGGCCATCGATTGGCTGGAACCGCTGGTCCGGGAACGGCCCAAGGAGTATCGGCTGCGGTTTCTGTACGCGACGGCGCTGCAGCAGTCGGGACGCGGCGACGAGGCGGGCGAACATCTGGAGTTCGTGGGACGGGCCCAGGCGGCACTGGGCCGGGCCCGCAACCTGATGGACCAGGCGAAGGAAGACCCGAATGACATCCCCTCGCGGCTGGAGATTGGCCAGACCCTGCTGAAATACGATTCACCCGACGACGGAGCGTCGTGGCTGCGGAATGTGCTGGAATTGGATCCACAAAATACCGAGGCGCACCGCAGCCTGGCCGACTACTACACCGCGAAGCAGGACGAGCAGCGGGCCGTCTACCACCAGCGGCAGGCCGAGGCCGCCGCCCCCCCCGCCTCGGGCAATCCGGGCGCTGGCAGCCCCGGAGCCGGTGCCTCCGAAGCGGGCCCCGCGCCTTCCAAAGCCGGGTGATTCCCGGGTGGGGGCCGGGTCGCAGCCAGGCGGTCCAGCGGCGAGCGAGTGACACACGTCCCGATCACGCCGTCGGGGGTGTCCCGGGGGGAAATGGCTCCAGCCGGTCGGCAGTCGACCGCCGCACATCGCGAATCACCACCAGAAACGCAATGAAATCGTACAGGGCGTGGGTCGCGATGGGGGTCCACAGGGTCCCCGACGCCTCGGCCAGCCAGCCCAGATAGAGCCCCATCAGCCCGGTCAGCAGCGCGTAGGTGGGAGTAATGAAATGGGCCAGGGCGAACAGGACGCTGGCGAGCGGCAGCCCGAGGACCGGCTGCAAGGCTCCCCGGAACAGCAATTCCTCGCCCAGTCCCGCCAACAGGGCCACGACAGCCAGTTCGAACAGGGTGCACTGGGCGAGTGCCGGCCCCAACACCCCGTTCAGGAACTCCCCCACCCGCCGGAGCGGCTTCCAGGGGATCGCCCGCACGATCACGAGGCAGATCAGCGGGGGGACCGTGGCGACAATGCCCCAGAGCAGCCCCCGTCCGGGCTGTCGCAGCCAGTCGGCCAGGGAAAGCCCCCAGAACCAGGCCCACAGCACGGCAACCGGGACCAACCCCGCTTCAAACGGAATGGCCATCCTCAGGAACCGGTGGCGGTCAAGGGGGGGCTGCGGGACGGACACGGGGCGACAACCGGGAGAAAACCTGAGAATCAAACCCGAGTCTACCGACGCCGCCCCGAGGCGACCACCTCCCCGACCGGCCCCCGGTGTGTGGGCGCGGGGCGGGACTGGCCGTTTCTTGAGGGAGGGGGGGCGACACAGCCCCTCCCCAATCTCCCGGCCGCATTCAGCCCGATTCCATTTGCCTTCGAGTCGTGACATGGATAGGATCATAGTTGCAGTCGAGTTGCATAAGTCGTTCACACGCGATTTGACTCGAATTGCAACCCAGCACGTGCGGCACGTGTCGCGTCGATGTCAAAGCGTGCCGGTGGGGGTGACCAGTGGAGTTGGCAGTGGTCAGCAGATGGAACCGTGGGGGATTTCACATGAGACAGCGTCGGATGCGTCGGGGTTTTACCCTGATTGAATTGTTGGTGGTGATTGCGATCATTGGCATTCTGGTGGCCTTGCTGCTGCCGGCCGTGCAACAGGCCCGTGAGGCGGCCCGCCGAACGCAGTGCAAAAACAATCTCAAGCAGTTGGGACTGGCCCTGCACAATTACCACGATACCCACAACATGCTTCCCCCGGCATGGGTCGGAGTCGATCCCCAATTGATGACGGCCGCGGTCCATGGGTTAAACGGGTGGGGGTGGGGTGCGAAAGTGCTCCCCCAACTCGACCAGTCTCCGCTTTACAGCCGGATCAACTTCAGCCAATCGGTCCTCGAGCCCCAGAATCTGGAGATCCGCGGTACCCCTCTGGCGGTCTTCCGTTGTCCCTCCGACAGCGGCGGACAGAAGTTCACCATTCTCTCCCACGAGGATGAGTCACCGCTGGCGGAATTGGCGACCGGTAACTACATCGGCAATTTCGGGACGACCGAGATGCACGAATGTGAAGAACTCCCCCCCGGAGTGACCTGCCAGGGCAATGGTGTGTTGTTTCACAACAGTTCCATGCGGCTGGGGGATGTGCTGGATGGGCTGACTCAGACCTTCATGGCGGGAGAGCGCCGTACGGTCGAAAACCTCGGGTGGTTCTCGACATGGGCGGGCCACATTCCCGAGGGGGAAGAGGCCGCCCAACGGATCCTGGGCTCGACCGACCACACTCCCAACCATCCCGACAACCACTTCGACGATTTCGGCAGCAACCACGTGGGGGGAGCGAATTTCCTCCTCGGAGACGGCAGCGTGCGGTTCATCAGCGCCAATATCAACCACGCCACCTATCTCTCCCTCGCAACCCGCGCAGGACGGGATGTGCCCGGAGAGTTTTGAGACACTGGGGCGACGGCCTGCGGTGGGCTCAATTGTCCCCCTGCCGACGGACACTCAACAAGACCGACGTCCTGCCGGACGTCGGTCTTGTTTTTTGATCACGCGAGCCGACCGGCCCGGAGTGCGGGCCTCCTCCTGATCTCAACCCGCCCGGCGCAGGGCCCGGGCAGAGAGCCAGCTCACGAGCCCCAACCCCGCCAGGACGCAGGTGCCCGGCTCGGGGATCAACGGCGGTGCCGGCTCTCCCAGATTCGCACTGTACAGGGCAAACGCACGATCGCGCGGAATCTGGGTCAGGCTGACCCCGTATTGTTCCTGCGCGGAGTAGTTGTCTCCCCCCTGACCCGAGGTCCACAGCCATTCGGGCGGAGCCCCGGAGGCAAACGAGACAATCGAGAGCCAGTAGGTGGTCCCAGGAGAGGCGCTGAAGCTCGACTGCAGGTTGGCACTGTAGTTGCGGATCTGGACCGGATCGCCATTGAAGGTCGAATTCCCCACGATGGTCGACTTCACACTGGTCAGCAGGATGGGCCCCGCGACGAGTGTGCCGGGCAGCCCCAGGTTGTTCTGAAAGAACCCCACCTGAAAGCTGGTGGTATTCGGGGCGGGGGGATTGGCGTAGTGATTCAGGCGATTCCAGTAGAACCCCTGCCAGGTGAGTTGGCTGACGGTGCCGCCCCCGGCGAGGGAGAAATTATCGTAGGTCTGATACTGGGCCCCCGACGCCTGGTTCTGAGAGACGGCGGCATTGTAGAGGCCGGGATATTGCGGAGCCTGGTTAAAGAGAATGGTCCCCGCCTGAAGCGAGTCGACTCCCCAGAGCCCCAGCCAGAGAATCAGAGCCGTCTGGCCAACTCGCGCGCTGCGCATTTGCATTGGTTCCTCCTGAGCGGAATGGAGACTGGAATCACGATCCGGTGCGATCCCTGCCTCCAGTGTCGCGCACCACAGGGAGAACATCAAGCGGGGAAACCGCTGCGCACGAGGACTCTCCCCAATCGGCTCCAGTTTGACGAGGGTTGGACATTCCGGCCGCACCGGGCGCAGTCCACGTTCCATCGCGACCAGCCTCCTGGGGGCATCGGTCCGTCAGCAGAACGCAGCCGAGACGCCAGGTCCTCACGAAATTCGGGGGGGGCCTTGTCCCTGCCGGAACGGGAATCTCCTGCGGCAATCGGAACCAGCCCCCCCCGGAGCAACCCCCCGATCGGTTCTGTTCGAATACCCCGCGAGCAATTGAGATAATTCTGTAACACTCCGCGGCATTCAACGCTCACTCTGGTACGCAGGGGACACCAACCCACCCCTCAGCCCTTCGAGGAGACCACAGGAAACGCGGTTCTGCCCAGCGGAATCCGGCCAGCCTGTGGGAACGATCCTTTTTTCGAAGACCGGCAGCAGTGGGTCAGACACCCCGACGTGATCGTGGAAGGCCAACTGTCGGCCAGGCCACAAACCGCCAGAGCGCCCCGCAAATTCTTTTGGCCAGAATTCCAGATGCGCATGTTGCGTACCTGGCCAAATCGATGACTGGGGCTCAAATCCAGGGAAAGAACATCATGAAGACCTGCTGCCAAGTGCTGTGGATGTGTCTGTTGGCCCCCGGATTGGTCTATGCCGGGCAGATTGATTCCCAAAGCGCTGGGGACATCGGAAACCCGCAGAATGTGGATAGCGGTTTCACATTCGGAGTAAATCCAACAATTACCAACTCAGCCAGATCTTCACACGTCACCATCCTCCAGCATGGGCGAGCGACAGCAGGGTATGACTTTTACCAGTTCACGAACCGACGACAGGGATGGGTGACTTTGGATGTCGACTCCACTCCGATCGGAACAAATTTTGATACCCAAATCGGGATCTGGAACTCCGATGGTTTTCTGATGGAGTCCAATGATGATCGTGGCGACGACCCGGGAGATAACCGGCCATTGTTAATTGGCGGCTGGTACAACTCGGCGATCCGCAATCTGGAACTCAATCCTGGAAGCTATATCGTGGGCGTCTCGAGATATCGTACCTATTTTTACGATGGTCCCACGTTCCTCGAAGGTCAGTTAATCCCGGAGGGGGGAACCTACGCCCTGAATATCGTCCGTGAATACAGTACTCCGGAACCGGGAAGCATGGTGTTGATGCTGACCGGGGTCGCTGGAGCAATCGTGGTGCGGGCGGTCCGCCGGCGACAAAAGAATGCGGATGACGTCGGGGAACAACACAGCGGCGTCTGAACGGCCGCTTCAGAAACCCCGCCTTGGGCTCAGTCCCCAGGCGGGGTTTTTCGCATTGGGCAGAGCCTCGATGCGAGGCACAGAAGCAGCTGCTTGGGGGGCATTCAAAACAGGTCAGCCAATATCCAGGGACCTCGCCACCCCACCGCAACCCGGCGAATGGTGTCGTCCCCCGCGAAGCAAATCGAAACTGGGCAGCATCCAATCCCATCCCATCCAATGCTCCCTCTCCACCTGACCTGACGCGCGAGACCGACAGCCCCGGGCCACTCCCCAAAATCGAGCCCACCAATCAACTCGGTCCGTAACCCGTGATTTCGAACAGACAGGTCAGAAAAGCGTACGAACCGCCAGGCCCCGGCAGAGCGTCGCCGGCCGAACCAGAACTCGGCACGTTACAGACCCGCACGGCCAAGGGCTCAGGAACGGGAGACCGCCAATAACGGCACATCCGAAACCCGAAACAGGCCGCGGCTGCCACACGCCCAGCCAACCGAACGGACACCTCCGCCAAGCAACCCAGCAATGTCAGCAGCCCGATTCGTGAGGATCGCGGAGTGAATCTCCGCCCAACCTGGGATTGGCCGGCACTTGAACCGCTGTTGAAACCCAATATCCCAGCAGGAAACCTGGGAACGGACGGCAGCCCCCATCGGAATGCCACGGCAGCCACCCCAAGCAAAAACAGCAGAGTGAGAACACCACGAATCGCAGTGATCCGACAGCAACCGCGTGGTGCTGAGTCAGACCGCCAGAGCCGGGTTCCTCAAACAGAATAAAACGCCGGCGTGCTCAGCGCATAAAAAACCCCGCCTTGGGTTGCGGCCCAAGGCGGGGGTGTATGCATTGGTTGGAGAGCTGGAAGTAAGCGACGGATGGGTCTGGTTTTGGTAGTTCAATCAAATCCTTAGAAAGGAGGTGATCCAACCGCAGGTTCCCCTACGGTTACCTTGTTACGACTTAGTCCCAATCACGGAGCTCATCTTAGGCGCTTGTCCCCTTGCGGTTGACACGGCGACTTTGGATGCTCCCCGCTTTCGTGGCTTGACGGGCGGTGTGTACAAGGCTCAGGAACACATTCACCGCAGCATAGCTGATCTGCGATTACTAGCGATTCCGGCTTCATGCAGGCGAATTGCAGCCTGCAATCTGAACTGGGGGACGCTTTTTGAGATTTGCTCCCGCTCGCGCGTTTGCTTCCCTTTGTACGCCCCATTGTAGCACGTGTGCAGCCCTGGACATAAAGGCCGTGATGACTTGACGTCGTCCCCGCCTTCCTCCGGCTTGACGCCGGCGGTCTCTCTAGAGTCCCCAACTGAATGCTGGCAACTAGAGACAGGGGTTTCGCTCGTTGAAGGACTTAACCCGACATCTCACGACACGAGCTGACGACAGCCATGCAGCACCTGTGATCGTTCCACCCGAAGGCGTCACTCCGCTTTCACGGAGCTAATCCGACCATGTCAAGTCCAGGATAAGGTTCTTCGCGTTGCCTCGAATTAAGCCACATGCTCCACCGCTTGTGTGAGCCCCCGTCAATTCCTTTGAGTTTCAGCCTTGCGACCATACTCCCCAGGCGGAGCACTTAACACTTTCGCTACGTTGGCAACGGCATCCGCCGCTGCCAGCTAGTGCTCATCGTTTACAGCCAGGACTACCGGGGTATCTAATCCCGTTTGCTCCCCTGGCTTTCGTGCCTCAGCGTCAGTTGAGATCCAGTGCGCCGCTTTCGCCTCTGGTGTTCCTTCCAATATCAACACATTTCACCGCTCCACTGGAAGTTCCACGCACCTCTATCCCACTCAAGCTCGCCAGTTCAGGGCGCAATTCCTCGGTTGAGCCGAGGGATTTCACACCCTGCTTAACAAGCCGCCTACGCACCCTGTAAGCCCAGTGATTCCGAATAACGTTTGCACAGTTCGTATTACCGCGGCTGCTGGCACGAACTTAGCCCGTGCTTCCTCTGAGGCTATGTCAAACGGAAGAGATTGCTCTCCCGCACTTCATCCCCTCTGACAGTGGTTTACAACCCAAGGGCCTTCATCCCACACGCGGCGTCGCTCGGTCAGGGTTTCCCCCATTGCCGAAGATTCTCGACTGCAGCCACCCGTAGGTGTCTGGGCAGTATCTCAGTCCCAGTGGTGGGGGTCATGCTCTCACACCCCCTACGCATCGTCGCCTTGGTGAGCCGTTACCTCACCAACTAGCTAATACGAAGCAGGCCGCTCCTCCGGTGGAATCACACCTTTGCTCTCTAACGATGATTATCAGAGAGATTATTGGGTATTACCCACAGTTTCCCGTGGCTATCCCCATCCGAAGGGTACGTTGCCTACCCGTTACTACCCCGTTTGCCGCTGTCCCCCTTGCGGGTTCTCGCTCGACTTGCATGCCTAATCCACGCCGCCAACGTTCATTCTGAGCCAGGATCAAACCCTTCAATTGTGTTTCCTTCTTCCTCAAGAGACTCACGCCTCCCAAGGCTTCTGTTCGCACGAAGAGCTTGCCGCTGGCATCGGGCACTTTTCTGAATCACAGAAATTGCTCCGAAGCTAGCGCCACATCACGTGACGCCTACTTCTCAGGGCTCTCCAACCAAATTGCCAAAGAACAACACTCAGCAAATTCATCCACAGACCCAAATCACCAGCTGGTCAGACGACCTTTTGGCCAGAGCCCGCGGCAGCTTTTGCCAAGCCACCCTTAAGAGAAACCAGCCGGAATGGACATAGCCCAAATCCGAACTGACTTTTCCCGAATCGTCGCCGTGTCGAATTATCGACACGAGACGCATACTGCCGCAAGGCGACAGAGGGTAAACGCGAAAAAGACGAACAAACAACAGCTCTCGGCCCCGTTAGGGTCGACTGCTGTCGTTTCCCGTCTGCGTTGGTGCCATATTAAGTGGGTTTGGGGCAGAGGTCAACACCAGAGGGAAAGAATTTCAGAAAATTCCCCGGAACCTCCTGCCGGCTCGCCTGCTCTCTCTCGCACCCCTTCCCGCTCGGTACCGCCTCGCCACCCCCTCAACCTCCGTTGCCCCCCCGCCAATTTCATCGATACCATCCCCGCCATGAGCCATCGCATCCTCGTCACTGCCGCACTCCCGTACGCCAACGGCCATATTCACATCGGGCATCTGGTCGAATACATCCAGACCGATATCTGGGTCCGGTTCCAGAAACTTCGCGGACGGCGCTGCCTGTTTCTCTGTGCCGACGACACCCACGGCACCGCCATCATGATCCGCGCCCGCCAGGAAGGGCGCTCCGAAGAAGCCCTGATCGCCGACATGCGCGAGGCGCATCTCCGCGACTTCGGCTCATTTGATGTCGAATTCGACAACTACGGCAGCACCAACAGCCCCGAAAATCTCGCCCTGTGCCAACAGATCTGGGACGGCTTGCGGCAGGCCAACCTCATCGTCGAAGAAGAAGTCACCCAGCTCTTCGACGTCGAGGCGGGAACCTTCCTCGCCGACCGCTTCGTCAAGGGAACCTGTCCCCGCTGTGCCGCCCCGAACCAATACGGCGACAACTGCGACAAATGCGGTGCCACCTACAGCCCCACCGACCTGAAGGATCCGGTCAGTACCCTCTCAGGCAGCCGCCCCGAACTGCGCACCGCCCGCCATCTCTTTGTGCGCATCGAGTCGTTGCACGACTTCCTGACGGACTGGACCCAGTCGGGCAACCACCTGCAGCCCGAAGTCGCCAATTACCTGAAAGGGCACTTCCTGGGAGAGCCGCTGCGCGATTGGGATGTCTCCCGCCCGGCCCCCTACTTCGGCTTCCCCATTCCCGACAGCCCGGGGAACTTCTGGTATGTCTGGTTCGACGCCCCCATCGGCTATCTCGCCAGCCTGGCCCAGTGGTGCGCCCGGCACAACGAGTCGTTCGACGACTGGTGGCCCCGCGGTGCCGACGCCCAGGCGCGGGGAGCCGAAATCCACCACTTCATCGGCAAAGACATCACCTACTTCCACACGCTCTTCTGGCCGGCGATGCTCAAGGCGGCCGGGTTCAAGCTGCCACACCAGGTGCACATCCACGGCTTTCTCACCGTCGACGGTGAGAAGATGTCGAAGTCGAAGGGGACATTCATCCGGGGAGAGGTCTACGCCCGCCACCTCGATCCGTCGTACCTGCGCTACTACTACGCCTCGAAACTGACCAGCAAGCTCGACGACCTCGACCTCAATCTGCAGGAGTTCATCGACAAGGTGAACTCCGACCTCGTGGGGAAGGTGGTCAATCTGGCCAGCCGGTCGGCGGGGTTTGTCCAGACCTCCGGCCTCGCGCTCCACTACCCAGACGATGGCGGCCTCTTCGCCCAGGCCGCGGCCGAGGGAGAAGCGATCGCGGCGGCGTACGAACATCGCGACTTCAACACCGCCATGCGGCTGATTATGGGATTGGCCGACCGGGCGAACCGCTACATCGACGAACAGGCTCCCTGGACGCTGCGCAAAGATCCCACTCAGGCCGAGCGGCTGCAGCAGATCTGCACGGTGACGCTCAACCTGTTCCGGCAACTGGCAATCTTCCTGGCCCCGGTCCTGCCCCGGCTGGCCCGTCAGGCGGGAGAACTGCTGCATGCTCCCATCCAGCACTGGTCCGATGCGCAGACACCACTCACCGGCACCGCCGTCGGAAAGTTCCAGCACATGCTGAAGCGGGTCGATCCCGAGCTGGTGCAGAAGATGCTCGCCGACAGCCGGGACGAGGCCGCGTCCGCCGCCGCGGAACCAGCCGCAACCCCCGCGGCGGCCAGCACCACCGATGGGCCTGAAGCACTGGCGGCCGAACCGCTGACCCCCACCTGCAGCTTTGATGACTTTGCGAAGGTCGACCTGCGCGTGGCCCGGGTACTGGCGGCGGAAGAGGTCAAAGACTCGAACAAGCTGCTGCGGCTGACCCTGGGGCTGGGAGGGGAAGAACGGCGGAATGTGTTCGCCGGGATCAAGGGGGTCTACGAACCCGCCGCACTGGTGGGCCGGCTGGTGATCCTGTGCGCCAATCTCGCCCCGCGCAAGATGAAGTTCGGCGTCAGCGAGGGGATGGTTCTGGCCGCCGGTCCCGGGGGCAAAGACATCTTCCTGCTCTCCCCCGACAGCGGTGCCGTCCCCGGACAGCGGGTCCACTGATCGATCCATCGCTCCTGGGGGCCAGCCGGCGACCTGCCGCTGGAGACGCTGCAGCACCCCGCGCCCCGGGACCTGATCGAGACGCCTCCCCATCAAATCACAAAGCCCCGGTTGATCGTTCCGATCGACCGGGGCTTTGTTGTTGAATGTCAGAGGCGATTCACGCGGGAACGCACCTCTGAACCCTCACAAATCGGGCGGATTACTTCACGCGGACCAGCTTTATGATGCGGCCCGAGACGTTCCAGTCCTGCACGTAGAGATTGCCGTCTTTGTCCCAGTAGGAACCATGCGTTCCACTGAAGATCCCTTCCTTCCACTGCTCCTGGGGGACGTTGAAATTCACCCGGGTGGCGGGGTCGGGGTTGTGACCCAGCACGGCCATGATGGTATTGCTCTTGTCGAGAATCACCAGCCGGCCGTGGAGATCGGGAACCGAGACATAGTCTCCCTGGACGGCGGCCGAGGTGGGCATGCCCAGACCGGTGATCACTTCGTCGATGTATTCCCCTTCGAGCGAGTAATGCACCAGCCGTCCCTTGGGCTCATGGTTGCGGTCGCAGACCAGCAGCCGCGGGGGATCGTAGCGGGTATCGAGCACCATGCCGTGGGCGGTGTTGAACTCCTTCAGCCCGTTCCCCTTCACGCCGAAGTGCTTGAGATACTTGCCGGTCTTGTCGAACTTGAAGATGTGATTGCTGGCGTAGCCATCGGAGAGAAAGATGTCGCCATTGGGAGCGACCGAGATGGCGGTGGGAGAGAACGCCTTCAGTTCGAGCCCCGACTCCTTGGGGAAGGGGAGCTTGAGGACGATGTCGCCGGTCTCGGAGTGGAACTTGATTCCCTCGGCATTGGCGTTGCGCGCCCCGTAGATGAATTCGACCCCCTCTTCGTCGCGGATCTTCATGTCGTGGATGTTGGAGTACTTTTCTCCCAGGAACCGGCGGATGACCTGCCCCTCGGGATTGAAGACGAAGACCCCCATGTTGGCGCTGGTGTAGATGTTCCCCGCCTTGTCGATGACCACCCCGCCGTGGGTCGGGCCAATCTGCGACTTGCCGTCGGGTCCCAATCCCCATCCGGGGACGGTGTCGAAGGTCATGATGCCCGCCCCCATGCGGACAGGAGCCACCTTCTCGGCGGCGGGCAGGGGAGCGGCGAGCCCGCCGATCAGGGCCAGGGTCACCACGCACAGGAAACGTTTCAGCATCGTCGAACTCCAGGCAAGCGAGCACAACCCGGGGGCCGCCCGCCCGTGCGGCCGACCCCTTGGGAACCGGGCCGATTATCGACCCCCCCGGGCCGAGATTCAACCGCCAGATTCGGGATCGGGGCCCGGACGGTCACACACCGGGATCGGCCCGCCGGTCATTTCCGCTCGTCGAGCTGCTGCTGCGCCTGGGCAACCAGCGGCGCCAGTTCCTGATTGTCGCCATACAGCCGGATGATGCTTTGCCACAGTTCGCGGGCGGCCAGCGTGTTGCCATCCCGCTGCAGTCCCTCGGCCCGCTCGAGGGCTCCGCGGACCAGTTCGAGGCGGTCGGTATGGCCCGTTCCGCTGTTCTGAATGGCGGCGATCTGCCGGCGGGCCAGATTCACAAACACCCGGGCCTTGTCGTCGGACTGCAACAGAGTCCCAAGCGCCTGATAGCGTTCGAGGGCGCTCACCTGATCGCCAAACTGCTCATACTGCCGGGCCCGGGCATACAGCCGTTCCCCTTCCGAGTCAAACTCCCGCCCCAGCTTCAGCTTGAACTTCAGCTTCTCTTCGGCCTTGTGCATCTCGATGCGGTCTTCCCAGGCCTGCACGTCGGCCAGGTGGGAAGTCTCTGGGAACCGCCGGCGCAGGGGCTGCAAAAACTCGCGCTGGGCCCGATCCCATTGCAGGGGATCGTCCGATTCCAGCATCGCCTTCGCCCGTTCGAAAAGCTGCTGCTCAGACAGGGGCCACAAGGCCCAGGTCAGGCCCCCCACCACCACCGCCAACATGGCCGCCAGGAACGGGGTCCGTTCGTAGAACGGTTTCCCGGTCTCTTTCGAGCGGCGTTTCTTCCGCGGTTTGAGCAGACTGCGGACCGGCTGGGGGTCGGCGCTCAGGTGCAGTGCCGAGGGACCGCCCGCGGCCAGATGCTTGCTGACGCCGGCCTGCTCGGCGACTTTCTGCCCGATCTCCTGCAGGGCCACAATCACCGCCGAGGCGTCGCGGGGGCGTTTCTCGGGGTCCTTTTCGAGCAACTGCAGCACCAGTGTGTCGAGAAACAACGGGCAATCGAGCGCCACGGCGCTGGGACGCGCGGGCTGCCTCTCGATGTGGGCATACATCACCTCGGGGGGACTCGATCCTTCGAACGGAGGCTTCCCGGTCAACAGTTCGAACAGCACGCACCCGAGCGAATACAGGTCGGTCCGGGGAGAGGCGGGCGGGAAGCCCCGCACCTGCTCGGGGGCCATGTAGGCAAACGTCCCGACGGTCCGCCCGGTGGCGGTCAAGCCGGTCTGCTCGCTGTCGCGGGCGATGCCAAAGTCTCCCAGCTTGATCTTCCCGCTCTGGGACCGCATGAGGTTTGAGGGTTTCAGGTCGCGGTGGATGATCCCGGCCTGATGGGCGCACTCGAGAGCCGAGGCAACCGCCAGGCCGATCTGCACCACCTCCTGCCAGGGAAACCGTCCCCGGCGTTTCAACTCGGCCGAGAGGGTCCCCTGGGTCATCAACTGCATCGCGATCCAGCGTTGCCCGCCAATCTGTCCCCCCCCAAAACAGGGAATGATGTGCGGATGCTTCAGCCGGCGCAGAATCTCGGCCTCGCGCTCGAAACGGGCCACCAACCGGGGCTCTTCATGCGCCTCCACCGGCAGCAGCTTCAGGGCAATCTCCCGGTTGTCTTTCGTGTACACAGCCCGGTAGACAACCGCCATCCCCCCCGTCCCCAGCTTTCCCTTGAGGACGAAGGGACCGAGCTGCCGCTCGGGAGGCTGCGATGACTCGGAAGCTGACGGTCCAGCCGGTTCCGCCATGGGGCATTCTCGAAGAAGTGGGAGTTGTGCCCAATTGTCCCGGTCCCCGGTCCGTGAATCAACCCCCCGACCAGCGCGCTCGGCCACCGTTTCCCTTAGAATCCCGCTGAGTTTGTCACTCCGTCCTTCCGTCGATTCGTCTGTCGCGCCCCTTGCCTCAGTCCGCCCCGTCCCCCCCTCGCCGTCCCCCGCCTGCGCCCCTCGCCGGAGGCTGGGCCCCCCTGGCCCCCGGGGCGGCTCTCGCTCTGCTCTGTGCGGCGGGGGCCTGGCTGCACTTCAGCCGGCTCCCCCTCCGCCGGACCGATCTGTGGGGACACCTCGCCTACGGCCGCTGGATGGTCTCGCACGGCATCCCCCGCGCAGAACCCCTGCTGCCCGACGTTCAGGCTGGCCCCTACGTCGACTCGGCCTGGCTGTCTCAGTGGATTGGGTTCCGGCTGTACGAACTGGGGGGGCTTGCCACGCTGCCTCTCCTGCATGCGAGCCTCGTGGTGCTGACGGGCGCATTGCTGGCGTGGGCCGGGTTCCGACTCACCCGTTCGTGGTGGGCGGGAACCCTGGCCGCCCTGTTCTGGCTTGGCACCACCTGGTTTCAACTGCAGGTCATTCGCCCGCAACTGGCTGGAAGCCTGTGCGCAGCCCTGTCTCTGGCCTGGCTCTGCCGGCGGAATCTCTCGCCACAGGGCCACGCCGTACCGGTTTCGCTCGCCGGCGTCTTCGTGCTGTGGGCCAACCTCCACGGTTCTTTTGTGATGGGTTGGTTGTGGCTGCTGGTCGCAACGGGCTGTGCGTGGCTGAGCCTCTGGCGGACCTCTCCCGTTGGCCAGTCCTTCCCAACCAACCAACGGCACCAGACAGAGCGATTGGCCCGGCACCTGCTGTGGGGACTGGTCGCCGCACTGGCTGCTGTGTGGATCAATCCGTACGGCGGTCAGCTTCCCGCGGCGGTTCTCGACATCGCGGGGAACGCCAACCTGCGAGATCTGAGCGAGTGGCAACCATTGCGGCTGTCGACCACACAGGGACGGGTCTTCCTCGGCAGTCTTGCGCTGCTGGCGGTGACGGGACTGGGGCGCGCCCTGTGGGAATGGCGTCGCGGCCACCCGGTCTCGCGCTGGTTTCGGTCCACACCCGTCTGGCTGACTCTCTGTGGCCTGCTGCTGGCGTTGGCGACCCTGCGCTCGGCCCGGTTCATTGTCTGGTGGGGACCTCTCGGCGGGCTGTGGCTGGCCACGCTGCTGCCGCGAAGAACCTGTCCCTCGTGGTCAGCCGCCTGGTGGCGTCCCCGCCTGGTCTGGTGGCTGCTCCCCGCCCTCGCGTGGGGGGTGGCGGTCGGACGCAGTCCTTTGGGAACCTGGCGGCGCACCGGGCCACCGGTGCCGGTCGAACAACTGGTCGACCCGCAGACCCCCCTGGCCCTGGGGGAGTTTCTGCATACGCAGGCCCCGGCCGGCCGGCTGTTCTGCCCCCTCGAGTGGGGAGACTACCTGCAGTGGAAGATGCCGCAGTCGGAACAGCACCCCATCCCCTTCGGCTCACACGTCCACCTGCTCCCCACCCACCTGTGGCGCGATTATCTCACTGTCGTGGGCCGGAAAGAGGACTGGCCCGAGGTGCTCGACCGACTGCAGATCGAAACGGTGGTGCTCGATCACGCGGGCCGGTCGAAACTGATGGCCGAACTCGACGCGCAGCCTGGCTGGGGGCGGGTTTATACCGACGCATTGGGCGCCGTCTGGCGCCGTATCCGGGTGTCCCCTAACCACTGAGGGGCACAGTGGGGGAAATTGTCCCGGCGCAAAACAAACCGCGGCTGTCGCGATGACAGCCGCGGTGTGCAGAGTTTCTTACTCCCTCGCGGACTACAGCCCGGCGGCGATCTTCACCAGACGGCCAGGAGCGGTCTTGCTCCCCTCGGCGGCGGTGCCGAACTCGGTGATGTAGAGGTTTCCATCCTTGTCGAAGGCCATGGCCGTCGGCTTGTCGAGCGACACGATCTTCTCGGCCTTCACGCCGCTGTCGGTCACATCGAGACGGAACAGGCCGCCGTTCTTGGTGTCGACCCACGAGTAATCGACGGCATACAGCTTGCCGGTCTTGGGGCTGTAGGCCAGCCCGGCGATGTCGTTGAGACCGGTGGCGTGGTTCTTGATGAGCTTGCCGGTCTCGGGATCGTAGAAGCTCAACTGGCTGTCTCCCGCCATGTTCACCTCACCCATCTGACCGACCACGAGTTGTTTGTTGTCGGGAGACATGGTGATGGCGACGGGGGCGTCGACGTTCACCAGGGGCTTGGTGGCGATGAAGGGGACCAGCTTGCCCGGCTTGCCGTCGACAATGTCGGCCTTGAGGACCCAGCCCTTGGTGTCATCGCCATTGGCGGTGATGTAGAAGGCCTTGGGACCGACGGCGATCGCGTAAAAGTTCCCTTCCCCCTTGGCCGAGGCCTCGCCCGGACCGATGGGGCCGAGCTTGAACGCCGCATTGTCGGCGGCGGTGGGCTGGGCGGGAGGATTGGCGTTAATCTTGAAGACCCGCACCAGTTCGGCGGCATCGGCCAGGCTGCCGTCGCCGACGATCAGGTGTTCGTCACCCAGCAGGGCGACTCCCAGGGGTCCGATGTCGTACTTGGGGCCCTTGCCGTAGACGTCGGTCTTGAAGGCGTCGACCTCGACAAACGACTTGGCGGGGGTGGTGGGGGCGACCCGCAGCACGGCGGGATGAGTGGCGACAAACAGGTGGCCGGTCTTGGCATGAATCGCCACGCCACTGGGGTTGTCGAGCCCCTCGAGCACGGGAACCGCCTTGACCTGGGCGAAAGCGGAGACGGTCGACAGGCCGGTCAGCAGCAACGCGCCGGCAGAGGGAACAAGACGTCGCATGGAAGGCTCTCGGAGGTGAAGGAAGGAAACGTTCTTCGGGCCGGAATCACCTAATGATCCCGCAGATCCGATTGGCCAGACACTCTGACCAGATTGTCAGGACAAAACGACTCGACAGACCCCGGCACGGCCGGCCTCGCGGCCCCGAGCCGGTGCGGCAGACGTTCGGCTAGGGAAGCTTCGGGGGGGCATGATCCTGGGTGGACGGGCTGGTCAGCCCCTCTTCCAGGAACCTGACCAGGGCGGCCTTCTCGGCGGCGGTCAACTTCAGGGGGAAGAGCTCTTCGTCGAGCCAGGGATTGTCGTGCCCCCCCTTGTCGTAGTGTTCAACCACTTCGGCCAGGGTCTTCAGGCTGCCGTCGTGCATGTAGGGGGCCGATTTGGCCACATCGCGGACGGTGGGGGTCTTGAAGCTGCCCCGGTCTCCCTCGAGCTTGCTGATCGCCTCGCGCCCCACGTCGGGCTCGGGCTTGTCCATCCCGATGCCGATGTTGTGGAAGGCGTTGTCGGTGAAGTTCGGGCCGGCATGGCACGCCGCACAGTTCGCCTTGCCGAAGAACAGCTTCATCCCCTCGCGGGCCTGTTCCGACATCGCCTCGACCTCTCCCTGCTGGAAGTGGTCGTACGGAGAGTTCCCCGAGAGAACGGTCCGTTCGTAGCTGGCGATCGCCTTGGCGACTTCGCTGGCACGGATTTCGGAGACCCCAAACACCTCTTTGAACTGTGCCTTGTACCCCGGAATGGCGTTGAGCCGCTTCTCCATTTCGGGCAGGGGCAAGCCCATCTCAATCGGGTTGGCGATCGGACCCAGGGCCTGCTGCTCGAGACTGCCCGCCCGGCCATCCCAGAACTGGAAGGTCTGGTAGGCGGCGTTCAGCACGGTGGGCGAATTGCGCCCCCCCTTCTGCCCCTTGATGCCCGTGGCGAACTGCTCGCCGTTGCTGAACCCCTTGGAGGGATTGTGGCAGTCGGCACACGACACGGTGTTGTCGGCCGAGAGACGCCGGTCGAAGTACAACTGCTTCCCCAGGGAGATCTTGGCCGGGGTCTGCGGATTGTCTTGCGGGGCGACCACCGCGGGAAGTCCCAGCGGATGCCCCGACTTGGCGTCGGCTCCCTGCGTGGGGACCTGCCCCGGCAGCAACCCCAGACTCAAGAGGGCGGGAAGGGCCAGCAGGTTACGCCGGCGGAGGGGGCGGGAAGAGACGCCGGCTTCCGGCAACAGGCCGGGAACCACGCGGGAGGTCTGGGGCATGGTTGCGGTCTCGGGGGGAAACGACTAGGAACAGATGGTCGGTTGTCATCTTAGAAGGCCGGGGGTGAACTGCAAGCGACCTTCCCCGCATCCCCTGGCCCGACTCTGCCACATCGCCCCTCCCCGACAGGAAAGAGCCTGAACTGTGTCTCGGCTGAAGATTGCCCAAGTCTTGCGGAATGGTCCCGTTGGCTCGGTGATTGATGTGCGCGGCTGGGTGCGCACCCGGCGGGAGTCGAAACAGGGGTTCGCGTTTCTGGAACTGAACGACGGCAGCTGCTTCGCCAACCTGCAGATCATCATCGACCGGTCAATCGAGGGATACGACACCCTGCTGAAGCAACTGACCACCGGATCGAGCATTCGGGTCGAGGGGGAACTGAAGGCCTCTCCCGCCAAGGGCCAGGCGGTGGAGGTTCACGCCCGCAGCGTCCACGTCTATGGCGGTGCCGATGCCGAGAAGTATCCGCTGCAAAAGAAGGGGCACAGCTACGAGTTCCTGCGCGAGATCGCCCATCTGCGCCCGCGCACCAACACCTTCGGGGCGATGGCCCGGGTGCGGAACACTGTCTGTGCGGCCATCCACGAGTTCTACCAGTCGCGGGGCTTCCTCTACGTTCACACCCCCATCATCACCACCAGCGACTGCGAGGGGGCCGGGCAGATGTTCCAGGTCACCACGCTCGACCTGGCCCGGCTGGCCCAGTCGCGCGGCGAAGTCGACTTCTCGCAAGACTTCTTCGGCAAGCGGGCCTCGTTGACCGTCAGCGGGCAGCTCGAGGCCGAAACCTTCGCCTGCGGGCTGGGAGATGTCTACACCTTCGGCCCCACCTTCCGGGCCGAGAATTCGAACACCACCCGGCACCTCGCCGAGTTCTGGATGGTCGAGCCCGAGATGGCCTTCTACGAGCTGGAAGACAACATGCAGCTCGCCCAGGAGTTCATCCAGTTCGTGCTGCGGCAGGCGCTCGAGCGGTGCGGCGACGACATGAAATTCTTCGCCGACCGGGTCGACAAGACCGTCATCACCACCGCCGAGAACATCGTCAACAACCAGTTCGTGCGGGTGTCGTACACCGAGGCGATCGAACTCCTGCAGAAGTCGGGGCAGACGTTCGAATACCCCGTCGAATGGGGGCTCGATCTGCAGTCGGAGCATGAACGCTGGCTGACCGAGCAGAAATTCGGTTGCCCGGTGATCCTTTATAATTACCCGCGCTCGTTCAAGCCGTTTTACATGCGGTGCAACGAGGACGGCAAAACGGTGCGGGCGATGGACGTGCTGGTGCCGCGCGCGGGAGAGATCATCGGCGGCAGCCAGCGTGAAGAACGGCTCGACATGCTGCTGCACCGCATGACGGAGTGCGGACTGAATCCCGAAGAGTACTGGTGGTATATCGACCTGCGGCGGTACGGCACGGTGCCACACGCCGGGTTCGGCCTGGGCCTCGAGCGGGTGCTGCTGCTGTTGACCGGCATGACGAACATTCGCGACGTCATCCCCTTCCCGCGCACGCCCAAACACGCCGAGTTCTAGACCCGGCCGGTCGGGTCCCCAAGCCCACGCGAAGCGCTCTCCCCGCAGACTGGAAGTCTGTGGTCGGGGCGCGCGGTCACGCCGGAGCGTGACCAATCTCAATCACCGCCGCCGGACCCTCAGGGGACGGCGGGAGCGGTCTCTTCGGGGGCGGCCACCTGGATCTCTTCCCCGGTCACCCGCACCTCATAACAGGGCTGCTGGATCTTCGATTTGGGGTTGTCGAGCCAGGTGCCCGATTTGACGCAGAATTTCCAGGCGTGCCAGGGGCAGTAAACCCCCCCGCTCTCGACATAGCCGCTGGCCAGCGAGGCCCCCATGTGCGGGCAGGCATCCAGAATGGCCGAGTATTCACCGTTGACCAGAAACACGGCCACCATCCGCCCTCCCACCTCGTAGGCGCGGCCTTCCCCCTCGGGAATGTCACCCACGCGGGCGACGGTCTTGAACTCGGGCATGCTTGCGGAATCCCCAGCGGCTGAATACGTTGCGTCACCGGCGCGGGGTTCGTACCCACGGTCTCGCGGCCACACCACTGACTTTGTACTTCGGGCGGCCCTACGGCTGCAATTCCGCATGAAACGCAATCCCGTCAAGGCCGCGCTGCGGGCCGGGCAGCCCCAGGTCGGAACCTGGCTCTCGCTGGGGAATCTCTACGCCACCCGGGTGATGGCCCGCATCGGCTTCCCCTGGCTGACGGTCGACATGGAGCATTCGCCCATCGACATCGCCCAGGCGGCGGGACTCTTCGCTGCAATCGCCGACGCCGGCTGCGTCCCGCTCGCCCGCGTTCCCCGCGGCACCCACGAGAACATCAAGCGGGTGCTCGATGCCGGGGCGATGGGCATTGTCGTCCCGATGGTCAACACCGTCGAAGAAGCCCGCCTGGCGATCGCCGCCGCCAAGTATCCCCCCGAGGGAGACCGCTCGGTCGGCGGGGGACTGCACGCCCTCAACTTCGACGCCACCGCCGGCGATTACTACCGGCATGCCAACAACGAGATCCTGGTGGTCTTGCAGACCGAATCGCCCCAGGGGGTCGAGAATGCCGAGGCGATCTACGCGCTGCCCGGTGTCGACGCGATCTTCGTCGGCCCCAACGACCTGACGTTCCAGATGCGCGGCCCCGACGGGAAAGATCCCTCCCCCGCCGAACTCGAGGCGATGTTGCAGCGGGTCCTGGCGGCGGGCAAAAAGACCGGCACCCCGGTCGGCCTGCACGTGCAGAGCACCGACGATGTGCAGAAACGCATCGCCCAGGGCTGGCAGTTCCTGGCACTGGGAAGCGAGTTGCGGTTCATGACCTCGGAAGCCCAGAAACATGTCTCGGCCCTGAATCTGAAAAAAGCGCAGGATCTCGCCCGCTACTAGAATCGAAGCCCCTCGGGGTGATCAAGCCCATCCCCCGACTCAACCCATTCACGCGACATTCCAGCCCGCCGCCTCGGCCCGGATGGAGCCCGCGTGACCTGCTCCCCCGCTCTGGGGGCGGCCACAGAGAGAACCCTTTTTCCTCGTCACACGAACGAGTTCTGAACGCCACCATGCACAAGATGAAAGCCGTCGCCGTCCGTCCCGGCCAACCCAACAGCGTGCACCTCGCCGAACTGACCAAGCCCGCCATTCACCAGATTCCCAATGGACGCGGGGTGCTGGTCAAGGTGCTGAAGGTGGGGGTCGATGCGACCGACCGCGAGATCAATGACGCCCTCTATGGGAATGCTCCTCCGGGATACAACTTCCTGGTGCTGGGGCACGAGTCGTTTGGCATCGTCGAGGAGGTGGGCCCGGCGGTGAAGCACGTCAAGCCGGGCGACTACGTGACCTGCACGGTCCGCCGTCCCGGGGGCTCGATCTACGACACCATCGGCCGGTCCGACATCACCAGTGAAGAGACCTATTACGAGCGGGGCATCAACCTGCTGCACGGGTTCCTCACCGAGTACTACGTCGACGACGCCGAGTTCGTCGTGAAGATGCCGGTGGGTCTGAAGCACCTGCACGTGCTGGCCGAACCGATGAGCTGCGCCGCCAAGGCGGTGCAGCAGGCGTACGAGGCGCAGCGGCGGCTGCAGGTTTGGGATCCCAAGCTGGCGTTCGTGACCGGTTCGGGCCAGATCGGGCTGTTGACCACCCTCGTGCTGCGGCTGCGGGGGCTTGAGGTCTACACCTTCGCCCGCGGCGCCGCCCCCAATCTCAAGTCGGAGATTGTCACCGGCATGGGAGCCCACTACATCAGCACCGCCGAGAAGTCGCTGAAAGACGTCGCGGCCGAAGTGGGCCGCCCCGATCTCGTGGTCGAGGCGACCGGTTCGAGCGCGGTGGCGTTCGAGGCGATGGAGATCCTGGGACACAACGGCGTCGAGGTCTGGACCAGCATCACCGGCGGCCAAAAGTCGGTGCAGGTCCCTTCCGACAACATCAACCTGCAGTGGGTGCTGGGGAACAAGCTGCTGCTGGGGTCGGTGAACGCCAACCGCCGGCACTTCGAAGCCGGAATCGCCGACCTCGCCCTCGGTGAGGTGACCTACCCGGGGGTGATCGAAAAGATCCTCACCAACCCCGTGCGGGGCATCGAAAACTACCGCGAGCTGATCCGCCTGCTGGTCGAAGACAAACACGCCCTGAAGGTCTACATGGAAGTCGCCGACGGCTGAGCCGACCGGGTGGCGGGCGAACTCCCCGGAGCCCACGGACCGGACCGAACCGGGCTCCCGGACGGCTCGGCCAGTCGCTGCGGGGGCTGGCCGTTCGCCACAGCCCGTCCGGCCGATTAGAATGCGCCGTGAAGTCTGCCTGGTGGGGGCTGAGGATCCTTCCTGACACCGGTCTGAACGTGAACGCCACGGATCAACTGCAACAGATGCTCGACTGGTTTCCCGGGGGAGACCAGCTGATCGCCCGGTCCGAGCACATCCCCTCGTCGCAGACTCCCGAGCCCTACAAGACGCTGCTGGTTCACGATCATCACATGACCGTGACGATGGAGCGATTCCATCGCTCACCCGTGCGGGTGAAGGTGCTGGCCCGCCGGCAGGAGGGAGACATCTACCTCCGGCACATCGTGCTCGAGCGGTGCGACAACGGACGGGTGGTGCAATTCGGGATCGTGCGGTTCGACTTCCGCTACGTCACAGACGAGGTGCGGGATCAGATTCTCGCCGAGCAGACGCCGCTGGGGCGGATCCTCATCAACTTCAACGTGCTGCGGCACATCGATCTGGGGGCGATTGTGAGGATCTGGCCCGGCCCAAAACTGCAGACGCTGTTTGGCTGTCCGGCCGAACCGCCGCTGTACGGCCGCCTGGCGACCATCTTCTGCAACCAGAAACCGGCGGTCGACCTGCTGGAAATCTCGGCCCCGGTCGCCGCCACCGCCACAGTCTGACACGAGGGGGGCCCGCCCGATGGCGACAGCGTTTGTGTATCACCGCCGGGTCACGTTTGCCGAGACCGACATGGCGGGCATCGTGCATTTCTCGAACTTCTACCGCTACATGGAAGAGGCCGAACACGCCTTCCTGCGGTCGCGCGGACTGCGGATCAAGGTCGACCAGCCCGATGGAACGGTGGTGGGCTGGCCCCGCGTGCGGGGCACCTGCAGCTTCGAGTCTCCCGCGTTCTACGAAGACGAACTGGAGATCGAGGTGCGCATCGACCGGCGGGGGGTGAAATCGCTGACGATGGGGTTTGTGATCCGGCGGGGGACGCGGCAACTGGCGACGGGGGAACTGAAGACCGTCTGCTGCCGGTTTAATGCGCAAGGAAAATTCGAGTCGATCGAGATCCCCGCCGACTGGGCCGAGAAGCTCGACGCCCCGGAGGGACTGGAATGAGTGCCGAGTTGATTCCCGATCTGCAGGTGGAACACCTCTCGAAGCGCTACCAGGGCGCCGCGGGGGAAGTGGCCGTGCTGACCGATGTGAACCTCACGCTGCGGCGGGGGGACGCCCTGGCGATCATGGGCCCGTCGGGCTCGGGCAAAAGCACGCTGCTGTACATTCTGGGGACGCTCGACACCCCCTCGGGAGGAAGCGTGAAGGTCGAAGGACGCGATCCCTTCGATCTCCCCGCCGAGACCCTGGCCGCGTTCCGCAACCGCTGCATCGGGTTTGTGTTCCAGGATCACTGCCTGCTGCCCCAGTGCACGGTGCTCGAAAACGTTTTGGTCCCCACGCTGGCCGCCGACACCGCCGACCCGAATGCCGAACCCCGCGCCCGCGAGTTGCTGCGGCGGGTGGGGTTGGCCGAACGCATCACCCACTTTCCCTCGGAACTCTCGGGGGGGGAACGGCAACGGGTGTCGATCTGCCGGGCGCTCATCAACCAGCCCCGGCTGCTGTTGGCCGATGAGCCCACGGGCAATCTCGACCGCACCACCGCCCACACCATCGGCACCCTGCTGCTGGAGGTCTGCCGCGAGCTGGAGACCGTGTTGATCACCGTCACGCACAGTCCCGAACTGGCCGCCCGTTTCCCCCGCCGGGTGGAATTGGTGGAAGGCCGGCTGGAGAACCGCTGATGTCTCCCGGTGCGTATTTGCGGCGAACGCTGGTCCATCACTGGCGGACCAACCTGGCGGTGCTGCTGGGAGTCGCGGCGGGAACCGCCGTGCTGACCGGGGCCCTGCTGGTGGGAGACTCCGTCAGGGGGAGCCTGCGGCAGATGACCCTCGATCGGCTGGGGAAGGTCGACCACGTGCTCTCGGGCCCCCGGTTTGTTCGCCAGCAGCTCGCCGCCGACATCCAAGCCCTGCCCCGCTTCCGCGAACGGTTCGACACCCTCGCCCCCGCCATCATGCTCGCGGCCACCGTGCAGAAGGGCTCCTCGGGGGGAGCCACGGACAGTGCGGCCGGAGCACGCGCCGGGGGAGTGCAACTGTATGGCCTTTCCGCTGACGGCTGGGAACTGATTGACCCCACTCAACCGGCTCCCACGGGCGACCAACTGACCCTCAACGACCGGCTGGCCCGGCAGTTGGGCGTGTCGGTGGGGGACCAGGTGACCGTGCAGATTGAACTCCCCAGCGACATCCCCCGCGACACGCTGCTGGGGAAGAAAGATGGCAACTTCGTCGAATGGCAGGCCCGGGTGGGGGCCATTCTGCCGGCCGAAAGTGGCCCCGGCCGGTTTGGCCTCGTCCCCAACCAGCAACTGCCGCTGAATGCCTTCGCCGACCTGGCTCCCTTGCAGGAACAGTTGGGACTGGCGGCCCGCGAACCGGGCCGCCGCGATCCCACCCGCAAAGAGGCCCGCGTCAACGCCTTCCTGGTCTCCGAGAAAGCCGCTCCGGCCCCGGCCGACATTCCCGACGCGGGGACCGACCTCAACCGCCTGCTGGCCCAGTCGCTGCAGCCGGCCGACCTGAACCTGCGGGTGGTCCCCCAGCCAAAACAGGGCTATCTGTCGGTCGAGAGCGAGCGGATGATTCTCGACCGGCAAGCGGTGCTGGCGGTCGAACGGGCGGCCCGCGAGACCTCGGCCGAACTCTCGCCCGTGCTGGTCTACATCGCCAACCGCCTGCGAAAAGCCCCCGCACAGACCGACGCCCCCGAACAGCCCGAAGAGAAACTCAGCCGGTATTCAGTGGTCGCCGGGGTCGAGCCCCGGGTCTTCAATCCCGATCAATCCGCCCCGTTTGGTCCGTATGTGCTCGCGGGAAACCCCGGCACCAATCCCCTGCTCAAGCCTCCCGCGGGTCAACCCGAGGGACGCGGCGTGCTGATCAACGACTGGCTCGCGCAAGACCTGCAGGTGCAGCCGGGAGACCGGCTCGAACTGACCTGGCACAAGGTCGGCTCGCATGGCGAACTGCCCGAAGAGGTGGCGACGTTCGTCGTGCGGGGCATCCTCCCGCTCGACGGGAC
>Ga0315903_10001093_pt1 | contig 41163 bp, 39 predicted proteins | sample LakEriMetagenome_7_FD_203524 | JGI IMG/M metagenome (GOLD analysis project Ga0315903, IMG submission 203524) | Freshwater fungal communities from buoy surface, Lake Erie, Ohio, United States - Buoy 2 MA119 | ecosystem: Environmental > Aquatic > Freshwater > Lake | place: USA: Lake Erie, Ohio... | reverse complement strand
CCTTTTGTCTGGGGTTTTGCACTGGGATACTTTTGGTATCCGCTGTGGGAACTGAGCAAGAAGGTTGTGAGCGAAGCAAAGAAAGCCAAGGAAGAATGGAGGAAACCAAATGGAAGTTGAAATGATTGAGAAAACAAAAGATCGTTTTGATCTTGAACAAGAGATCTTGGAGTGCTGGAAGGTTGTCAATGACATCCAAATGTACATTGCCCAAGACGCCCAAACAGAAGATTTTAAAGTGCTGGCCGAATACTACGAGCGCAAGTTTGATTGCTTGTGGAATACGTTTGAGAGCATGGTTCACGAAAGGAAAATGTAATATGTACGCATGGTTGGTAAAATATCAAGATGTTATTTCTGGTTTTGTTGCCGGGGTGTGTTTGATGAGTGCCGGGGATTACTTTTTACGAGGTGATTTGTGGTATGGCTTGTTGAATATTGTTATTGCTGTGGCAAACTTGGCCTTTGTAAATCACAAGATCGGACAACGTGGGCAATCAAACTGATTACTTCAATCGTATCGGCTACAAGCATGTGTACGATATAGGTGATCGAGTGATTGGCAAATGGAACAAGATTCCTTTTGTGGGCACCGTGGGCAATGATCGACTGATCAATCATGTGATTGGCCCTGAAGTTACAGTACACCTAGATTTACCCATCCAGCATGACAACAAGATATATAACTTTATCATTGTCAAGCACAAGGATATTAAGGAGTACAAATGAACTCAGTTGACATGGCCACTAACTTGATCTTTAGGGCAAAAAACTTACAGGAATTTATCGTGACAACAGAAGTGCCAAATGGCGTTAGATTCAATGGCGTTGTTCCATTTGATATCAACATCACTGGTACCATGCTAGAAGCACGAGTTTGGGCGGTGGACTTTAACGAAGCAGTTGATCGCCTAAACAAATTTCTCCAAAATGACGATTAAAATAATTTATATAGGTATTTAGACATTAAATATCTATATGGAAAACGCACAACTTACTATAGCCGATTTGGCTTCACTACACACCCTCATCGACGCCGCTTGCACTCGCGGTGCTTTCAAGGCACCTGAGATGAGCAGGGTTGGCGAAATCTATGACAAACTGTCTCGATTCCTTGATGCTGCTGCCCAGCAGGCACAGGAACAGACAGAACAAGCACCACCACAAGGAGATACCAATGCTTAAACATATAGGACGACACGGAGACCGCAAGGTTGCACTACTCTTTAGAGAAGTACCAGGCGAAGATCACATGTGCCTTGTGGTATATCCTGACACATTGCCCACGCATATTCACAACTCGATCATGTCCACGCTGGAAAGTCCTGCTGGACAGGCTGCTACCAATCTATCTGAAGTGTTACATCGAAACCTCCTGCCAGACGGTCGCCCACAACTGGAAGCCTTGCACAAAGAAGGTATGATCAAGAAGGTGCCTACCAATCAAGTTATTGTAACTCCTACAACACAAAGTTCAGTTAAACTGGACGAGATGAACAAGATCATCCGTGAGATGGAACAAGGCGGAGAAGCACTCAAACGACTGCAAGAAATTGACGCCAGTGCTGGCTTTGTTGATCCTGCGCAAAAACGCAAGGCCGAAGCAGAATACAAACGTAGAGAAGAACGCAAATCACAAGACACAGCCGTACCTTATGTGCCACCTTTACAATCTGCAGATGGTGCATTAGATGACAAAACTCTTGCGGCCAACATGTTGGCGCAGGCCAAACGCATGGAAGCAGAAGCCAAAGGCATGATTGCCGAGGCTGCTAGAATGAAAAAGCAAGCACAAGGATTGAATCCCAGTGTAAACTTGGCAGACTATTCTGTGGCTGACCCTGTTGTCTCAACTGCGCCTAGAAAAGGTCGTCCTCCCAAAGCCAAGGTAGTGACTGCTGATGCCGTTCAGTGATGAATTTATACAACAGTGGGAACACATAATCTCTGAAGTAACCAAGACTGAAGTTCCACTTGAGTGCATCAAAAAAGTTGTGATCAAGTTGGATGGTAGTCTAGATGGTCGGCGTCAAAGAACCTTGAACTTGGCCACCTTACGACGCCAGGGTCTTGATATTGAAGAGCTTGAGATGGTGTTGACACGTACACTTACCGAACTTGGTGACACAGTTTGTGATATTGACTTTGTGGTTGATGTCACCGAGGTTGCCAAACTTGTACAGCCCGAAACTGATAAACTTTTAAAAGATATATGAATGTCCGACTTGTCTCCTATTCGCAACCTACCCAAGAATTTGCCGCGCAAGGAGTGGGAGATGCACAAGAACTCATCGCCTACTGCGCCCGAGTCTCCAACCCAGCAAACCAATTCAATACCGAAACATCAGATCGTCTTATCCGGTACCTCATACGACACCAGCACTGGAGTCCTCTTGAGATGGTTTCGGCATGTATGGAAATTGTTACTACCAGGGACATCGCTCGTCAAATCCTCCGTCACAGAAGTTTCAGTTTCCAAGAGTTCAGCCAGCGATACGCCGACCCTACCGCCGAACTCGAAAGTGCGTTTGTACTTAGAGACGCAAGATTCCAGGACACAAAGAATAGACAAAACAGTGTAGAGTTTGACCACACAGACGAACAGCAACGGCTATTGGCTTACGAGTGGGAACGTGCTCAGAAGCGTGTGCTGTATGCTGTAGAAAAAGAATACAAGTGGGCCATTGCCAATGGTATTGCCAAGGAACAGGCCCGTGCTGTGTTGCCCGAAGGACTCACAGTGAGTCGCATGTACATGAACGGTACCTTGCGCTCTTGGATTCACTTTATTGAACTGCGTTCAGGTAACGGTACACAAAAAGAACATCAACAGATTGCTCTAGCCTGCGCTGATGTAATATCATCTATCTTTCCAATGGCCAGTGACCTTGTAGCAGAATAGTGCTATAATTGTGTTATGGCATCAACACACAGAGAACAACCAGACCATTGGCAACCTGAACAAGTTAAAATCATTGGTGATCGTGCGGTGCGTTTTCGTGATGTGTGTGTGCTTGAAATCCGCATGGGCGATGTAGAAGATCCAGACCTGTTTGTAGCAGAACCCATATACAAATGGCAAGAATCAGATGCTGGAAAATTCGTAATGGCGAATGCTGTGGATCAACCTTACTGGACTCGCAACATAGACCCGCACACCTATGGACACCTGTATCGTATTGTGGCCAGACTCAGCGAACAAAACGAAACTTTTTGGAAACTCAAATGGGGAAATATTAAATGAGTAAATTTTTAGTAACAGGCGGCATGGGCCTGATTGGACATAATGTAGTACAAAGATTAGAAGCAAAAGAACATGAAGTTGTGATTGTGGACATCATGACCAACTATGGTATTATTCCGCAAGCGGAACTAGAGTACTTGTTGGATGAGCGCGGTAAAAAGATCAAAACGCAGCACATATATCGCACTGATATATCAGATAGCGAAGCATTTGATCGTGTGGTAGAGAATCATCGGCCCGAAGTAATTATACACATGGCTAGCTTTCCCCGACAGAAAGTTGTCAACGCCAACCCTGCCTGGGGTGCCAGAGTCATGATGGAAGGACTGATCAACATTTGCGAGAGTGCCAAAAAACATGGTGTTGAACGTGTGGTGTACATATCTAGTAGCATGGTGTACGGAGACTTTGAAGATCAAGTGTTGGAGGATGCTGAATGCCGTCCTATTGGTCAGTATGGAATAATGAAATTATGTGGAGAAGATCTTGTTAAAGACTATCATCGTCGCGGCGCTTTCGATTACGCTATTATCAGGCCTAGTGCTGTATACGGCCCCTTGGACGTGGAAGACCGAGTGGTGGCCAAATTTATGCTCACAGCCATGCGAGGCGGCGTTCTCCGTGTTAATGGGGCAGGGGAGACGTTAGACTTTACCTATGTGGATGATGCCGCAGATGGTATTGTTGCAGCGGCCACACGTATCATGAGTGCCAATAAAACATTCAACATTACCAAATCACACTCGGTCAGTTTGTTGGAAGCCGCTGAAATGATTGTGAAGATTGTGGGCCAAGGCACAATTGAAACACGTGACAAAGACGCAGACTTTCCGTCACGTGGCGCATTAAATATTGATCGTGCAAGAACCATACTTGGCTTTGACCCCAAAGTAGACGTTGAACAAGGATTTGAAAATTATCACAAGTGGCTTAGTGCCAGTCCTTATTGGAACCCATGAAAATATCATTTACCAATCTAGCACAGCAATATCTTGATTGCAAGCAAGAGATAGACCAAGCCATTTCTGATACCATTGCAAGTAGCAGTTATATCACTGGTCCAGATGTTACTGTATTTGAAACTGCTATGGCCAACTATGTAGGCGCTGAAGATTGTGCCAGCACTGGCTCGGGAACTATGGCATTGATATGTGCCCTACGTGCGGCAGGAATAGGACCAGGACACGAAGTTATAACCACTCCACATACTTTTGTAGCCACTACCGAAGCCATTGCCATAGTTGGTGCCAGTCCAGTATTTGTAGATATTGATCCTGATACACATCTAATAGATTTAGATTTAATAGAATCTAAAATAACCAGTCGCACAAGAGCCTTGCTGTGGGTAGACATCTATGGACAATGTCCTGACATAAGTCGAATTAAACAAATATGCCAACAGTATAATCTTGTCATGATACAAGATGCCGCACATAGTCTGGGTAACACATATCAAGGTACCCCTGTTGGTAGTTTTGCAGATATCACTTGTTTTTCATTTAACCCTGTTAAGAATCTAGGTGCCATGGGAGATGCTGGATGTGCAACTGGTAGTAAAGAATTCATGGATCGCGTGAGAATGTATCGTGATCACGGACGTACTGGAAGATACGACATTGTTGAACTTGGATATAATGCTAGAATTGATAATTTGCAAAGCAATATTGTGCTAGCCAAACTTCCTAAATTACAAGAGTGGTTGGAAAGAAAAAGAACAATTTGTGCCTACTATGATCATAGGCTTCGCAATGTGATCAAGCCTATAAAATTACAATCTGGTAACAGCCATAGTTATTATGTGTATGTGATACAAACTCCACGCAGAGATGAATTGCGAGCTTTTTTGGAATCAAAAGGGATCAGTACCAATATACACTACGCCACTGCCACACACCAGCAACCTGCATATCAGCCTTGGTATAGCCCTTGTCCTGTTGCAGAAAAAACAGTAAAAGAGATTTTGAGTTTGCCATGCTGGTATAGCATGACCGATGAACAAATTAACTATGTAGCCAATTCAGTTGAGGAATTTTTTGTATGAACATGTGGTTGGTCGGTGCAGGCTATTGGGGCACCAAGTTGTTGGAAACTTTAAAAAAGTTCAATGTTACGGCACAAGTAATAGACATACGCAACAGTCAAACCATCAACGATATCAATACACTTGATCCTGTTATGTTGGCCACACCGTTATGGCAGCATCATGAACAAACCTGTGCATTGTTAAAGAGAGGGCACGATGTTTATGTTGAGAAGCCTATGGCCGAAACGTTGCAACAAGTTCTAAACATTGGCACACATCTACAGCCGGGTCAGTTGCTCATGGTCGGACATTTATTTGTACATCATCCACAATTGCAAACAATTAAAGATATTATCAACAGAGGTGACATAGGTAATGTATTGCACATATCTAGTCGACGATTGAACTGGGGTATCTATCAAACAAAGACCGATCCTTTATTAAGTTTAGCAACACACGACATCAGCATTTTGTTAGATCTAGTGTCAGGTGATCCTGTTGTTTCTTCTGTTACTGGATGGAACTACAGTAACAATCAACAATTTGATCGTGTTCAATTCAGCGGTGTATGCGAGCAAATAACATTCGACATCGATGTAAGTTGGTACTGGCCTGTGCGTACCAGAGAAACGATTATTCTAGGAACCAACGGTCAAATTATTTGGGATCAAGACGCTAACACAATTACAATTAGTAAAAATCAAATACAAGAACGACGTGCAATAGCAGATACAGATGTAAAAGTGTTAGAGTATGCATACAACTTATCTCCATTGGAGTGTGAGCTACAACACTGGGTAAATTGTTTACATACACGAACACTGCCAAGTACAGGCTTGCAGTCCGCTAAGAACGTTGCACAAGTAATAGACAACGTCAAAGCCTTACTTTAAATCACCATAGCGTGACTTAAAATAGTCACGCAACCATTCCCATCTAAAACTTTGTTTGAGTTTTTCGAGATTACCTTGTGTGCCATTGAAAAACTCAAGGCCGTCTTTGGCGCCCTTTAACACCCATTCGGCATTGTTACCGGTTGCTTTGTTTAACCATGTGGTCAGTCGATAGCTGTTGTCTACACTGGGTGTGGCAGTTTCAAAATATGCAAGTTTAGCAGTTTCGCGAAATGCGGTTCTCCAAGCATGATAAGGGGTAGTTGCAAAGTCCCCGTAGCAACTTAATAAAGGAATAGACTCGTGGGAAAAACTCAATGTATAATCTAATCCAAAGTTTGCAAAGCGATTAGTTTCACATATGCCGGCACAATTGTACAACACCATGCCCATGTGCCCGTACTCTAATCCATTGCTAGAGTTGCGGCAATTAAATATATAATGTTTGGGCTGTTGCATACGGTCTGGCACAAACGAAAAATCAAAACCTTCGTACAATCTTGTTTTGGCAAATACTGCATAATACCAAGAAGTAGTGCTGACATCAGCTGCGGCTTCTAATGCCAACTCCATTCCTGATACACCATGTACTCTAACTGCACGTGGATGACGAGATTTTAACAATTCCCAGTTAATGTCAGCTTCAGGTTCGTCGTAACTAATGAATACTATATCTTGTAACTGTGCTGTGCCTGTTTTACGATATGTTTTATCTATATAAGGATAATCGTACAACTGTGTGCGTATATCTACTGTTGCAACTTTAGGTACAATCACAGCGTTAGCACCAGCGTCCAACGGAACGATATTCTTAGTTTCCTTGCGCCATAAAGATACTGTAGGAATCATGTTTGGCATGTTATTTGTAGTAAACAACGCTAATGGACCAGGCCAATCTGCTGTCTTGACTATTTCTACATGACTGTCGTATTCATGCACAATCACCGGCATGGCCCTGCGTGGTACTGATTTGTTAACATAGTTGACATCATACCATTCCAGCAAGGCCTTCCGATCCCCGTACTCGGCAAATGTGGGCACATGCATGAAGAATGTGTCCCCAAACTTCTCACCATCGCTGGCAAACACATGTAGCATTGTGGCTTGCCAATCTTCTGGATGCCAGGTGAAATCAAAATCAGCGTAATCACAGATGCTTGAGCATATCCACACATACTCATGTTCGCCCACTAGACTCTTTGCTATGCGTACCAAGGTATCACGATAGTTGTCAAAGTAACGCACACGTCGTGTGGTGTTGGCAATGAGGCCTGCTGACCCATCCAAATGATCTATTTCAATTAGAGCTGTGGCCTGACCTGCTGTTTGTACTTTTAGTTCTGCCAGGTACTTGGTTTCTGTTGCACCTGGTACAGAGTACACAGGGCCTCCAGTCTTTTGATGCTGTGTGGCAAACTGATAACGATAGGGAGGATCACCTGGATCAGGAACCCATGAATAATCCACTGTGGCGGGATCAATTGTGTCAGGCACAGTCCAGTTGGCAGTGTCAGGCAACAAACCAGCACGTGGCCAACGCACATACTTGCGTTCTGTTGCACCCGGCACATGATACTCCACAGTGGACATCTTTTCTGCTGGCCACCACTGATTGCCAAACACATAGATGTAGGGCGGGTCTCCAGGATCAGGCACCCACGAATAGTCCCATTCACAGTCCACCACAGTGTGCCAACAATTGTTGTGTTGTGACAGTAGTTTTGCTTGCGGCCGATCCATGTACTTGCGTTGTGTGGCGCCGGGCACAGTGTATTCTACTGTGGGCATTTTGGTAGCAGGCCACCACTGATTACCAAACACATAGATGTAAGGAGGATCGTGTGGGTGCGGTGCCCAAGTGTAATCAAATTCAACATTGTGAACAACGGTATCAAATTCAGCGGGTGTGTGTCGATTGGGAATAACCTTGCTGTGAAAGTGATACTTGATCTCGCCCGACTGTGGCACAAGATATGTACCTGAATACTCATGATGTTGGCTGGGCCATACATGTGTGTATTCGCGTTGCCAGGGCACGGGTTGAAAATCCCAGTCATGTGTGCTATAATCAGCTAAGTATGTTATCCACCAAAAATACTCGGTGCGACACAACTGCTGTGCGTGAGCAATCGAATCAGCTTCGCGCTCATGCACAAACTGGTTAGGCTTTTTTCCCGAATAGAATACGTCAAACATGATTAGAATAGATGAACTTTATAACAATACCTTTTGGCCTTGGCTTAGAAAAAATCGCCCGGGCTTTAGAGAATTCTTTTGTGAGCCGTTTGGTCGAAGCGACCCCGACAGTGTGATGAATTATGGTAGAGATGATATACACGAACACAATTATATATTCTTTTTTGACCAAGAGCCTATTCATTTGAACATACACCTGCCTACATTTGAACAGGCGGCCAGATTAAACTGGGAGATTACTCACAAATACGGAGGCTCGCGTCCTCCAACTGATCGTGCTGGTTATCTTTGTACCAGCGAGCGAAATAGTGAAAATGTAGAAACTGTGTGCAAACAGTTTGATTGGAAATCATTGTACTACTTCTTCCATGGCTGGGCCGCACTGGATTGGTACAGAGGATATGATCGAACATTCTTAATTACACCCCCAGCTGAACGCCGGATATCCAAGACGTTTGTTGCGCCCAATCGAATCATTGCAGGCGAACGCCAGCATAGACTGGAAGTGCTGTATCACATATTCCGAAACAAACTCACGGACAATCACATCAGTTGTCCAGATGTTTGTCCTGCTGAAGACATTTCAATATATGAGGCTATAAAACCCTTGGCAGCCAAATATCCTGACATACAAGAAGTATTTGCCAAACAATCACTACCCATTAACTTTGCAGGCGAAACCGATCATCCCATGCACTCATGCTGGCTGAGCTTGTTTGATGAGTGTGCAGAGAGTTTGTTGTATCTTGTGACAGAAACTGTGGCCACAGGACGCAGGCATCACTTGACTGAAAAAACATTCAAGCCCATTGCCATGGGCATGCCATTCGTTATTGTGGGCACCCGCGGCAGTCTTGAGTACTTGCGCAGTTATGGCTTCCGCACATTTGAAGGTATATGGGACGAAAGTTATGATCTTGAGCAAGATGATGTACGCATAGCCAGAATTGCCAGCCTGTTGCGTAGCTTGGATGAGTTGCCGCCAGCAGCCAAACAAGACTTGTTTGATCAGGCACAGGAAGTGATCCAGCACAATTGGAATCACTTTTACAACGGGGGCTTTGAAGCTGTGTTGTGGACGGAACTACAGGAGATGTTGAATGGCATTGACACTGATAGCGGACAAGATAGTCAAGGGTAAGATATATCCTGCACTTGCTCAACACGAGGGGCGGCCTTACACACAAAGCTGGCGTGAATTTGAACAGCATTGGCCCTACACAGTTCCTTTGCGACTGCAAGAGTATTGTGATCATCATGCAGTCCCGCTTAACATTGTTGGGCTTGCTGATTCATGGCCAGCAGATGCGTTTTATCCTATAGGACTAGGCTTCTTTGATTTTGGCATAGACTACTTTGATCTATTGCCTGAACGTGTGTTTACTGAATTATGGCACAGTCACATACGAGTATTGTTTTATTATCACGAGGGAGACAATCCCAAACGCATAAAGCAAAGACTAGATGCGCTGGTAGAACAACATCAGTTACCTCAACAATGCTATGTGTTTGTCAGCGCCAATACTGCCGCTGATGCCATTCCTGGCTTTGTTTATTTCAACGACTTTGAACTTTGGTATTACCAACGCAATCACAATGTGGCCCCATTGGAAATACATGACCAGCCTCGCTCACGAGATTTCACTGCTCTTGTGCGGTTGCACAAACCCTGGCGAGCCATGGCCATAGCCGATTTGCATCGTAACAACTTGTTGAACAACAGTTACTGGAGCTACTGCGAAACAGTCACAGCACCAACAGATCTAAATGACAGTCCTATTGAAATAGACAGCATCAAAGATCTGCGCACAGATACAGAAAACTTCCTGGCACAGACTCCGTATGTGAGTGATGAACTGTCCAACAACGAACGCAACAACCACAGCATGATAGTGCCCAAGTACCACGTGGATAGCTACTGCAACATTGTGTTTGAAACGCATTTCGATGCTGATCAGTCCAGCGGTGTATTTCTCACAGAAAAAACATATAAACCAATCAAGCATGGACAGCTATTCTTTATTGCCGGCTGTGCTGGCAGTTTGCAAGTGTTGCGTGATCAAGGATATCGTGTGTTTGACCGTGTGTTGGATAACACATATGATCGTGTTGAAAACAATACTGAGCGTTGGCAACGTCTTTGCACTGCCATTAAAGAATCACAGCATCGGCTGGCCGACAGATTTGCCACAGTACAGGAAGACATCCAACACAATCAGCGGTTATTTCTTGAGACCAAGACTGCTCGCTTAAATATCCTACTCGAGCACATAAATGAATCCTATTAATTCCTACACAAGTTGGCAACCCCTTGAAGAAGTCATAGTCGGCCGTGCGTACAGCCCAGACTATTTTGACTTCATCGAGAACGCACAAGTGCGCAATCAGTTACAACAAATCCTTTCTGAAACTGAAGAAGATCTTGTTAACTTGCAGAAAACAATAGAGAAGTCGGGTGCTCGAGTTCGTCGTCCTGACTTGCCTGACAAAGACCGTTTTGTTAAATCACAAATCTACGGCCAAGGTGCACCACTACCTCCGTTGACACCACGTGACTGGCAAATCACACTAGGAGACAAACTGCTACGTGTGTTGGCCATGCAAGAACTAGATAGCCTGTGCAATGAGTACGAATCCCAGGGTGGCACTGTTATCAATCCACATGGCCCCACAGGGTGGGATGAGAACTGTATTCTCAACCAAGCGTCAGCAAGTTGTATTGTGCGTGTGGGTCGTGATGTATTCTTTGATAACTCAGATTTTTTAAAGCCTGAACAAACACGCTGGATTGTGGACCACGTGCTGGGTCCAGAGTATCGCATACACGAGGCGGTTACAGACGGCCATGGTGATGCGGTATTTGCTATTCTCAAACCAGGTGTACTGTTGAGTTCAAAGCATGATGTAAACCTGGACCTGGCACGTGACTTCCCTGGCTGGGACGTATGCAAGATCTGGGATAGTTCAATCTGGGCCGCAATGGAAGTGGGCAAGTTCAAGTACGAACAAAGCCCAGGTGCTTGGTATGTACAAGGACAAACACCCACACCAGAATTTACACAGTTCGTGGACACTTACCTAAGCAAGTGGACCGGCTTTGTTGCCGAAACTGTGTTTGATGTCAACTGCTTGGTACTAGATGAAAACCACGTTATCTTCAGTGCGTACAACAAAGAAGTGTTTGACTACTGCCGCAAGCATCGGATAGAACCCATCATCAGCGAACTGCGTCATTCATACTTCTGGGATGGTGGCATTTCCTGTTGTACACAAGACATCCGTCGTCGGGGCGGATTAGAAACATACCTATAAGTCAAATCTTGCCATCCACATAAAATCTTTGTGGACGATCGTGTTCCCCTTGTACAGGATCCAGTGGTAAGGGATCATATTGACCAGGCCAGGCCAGGATACTCATCAAGGCAGAATCAAGATAGATATTTTTCTGCTCGCCTAAAAAATTGTTGGGGTTATAGTTGCGCACACACAACCAATACAAACGATAGTCCAGGGCGGTGAGCATGCGATAGATCTCGCCAAGGTTGGGAGTTTCTATTGCTTCGTAATACACCACAGGTCTACGACTTTTCAGCAGGTGTATGCCGCCTTGTAACACCTCATACTCGTGGCCTTCTACGTCTATTTTGATCAAGTCTGGTGGCGCATGATTCAAGGAGTCCAGGGTCATGCAGGGTACTTCAACCCCCGAAGTGCCCATGGTCATGTGACCAAAGTTTCCGTACACTGCGGGATCAAAATCAGCAATGTAGCCTGTGCCCTGAGTGTTTGATACTGCTGCTTGGTATCTTGTGACTCGATCATGGTCCGCTGTGTTTTGTTGCAACAGTGCAAAATTTTGTGGATTGGGCTCAAAACTGATCACTTGACGTGCTCGACTGGCAAAGGCTGTGGTATGATATCCAACATTGGCACCTACGTCGTAGACCACACTGTCAGACGTTAATATACTGAGTAAAAATTCCAACTCCAGCTGTTGGTACTCTCCGTAGCGTTGTAGGCTACTGCCAATCATTTCGTCATTAACAAAATAAGAAAAGTTTGTGTGATATCTTGTGCGAGTTTGTGCAATCATGAGCAGACCTTTATTGTAGAAAATTGCCAAGCACTTATCAAGCGCCAGCAGTTTTCTGGTATTTCTTTTTGCATTCCGTGATATTGAACTGGCCGGTGGCCGGTGTCATCTGCATGATTCAGCATGAAATATCCTGTGCCAGGTACAAATTCAAATTGATGAAATACATCATTGTCATCATTGGAATTATAAAATGTTGTGCCGTACGAAGAGTCTGGAGCATGCCAGTATATCAGCATGTTATTGCGCAATTCGCCGTCGTGATGGATTGCCGATCTATACCCTGGTTCACACAGTACCCAAGTGCTATAACCTGCGGCAAAATTGCTGTTTGTAATCTGGTTAATCTCAGGAAGATGTTTTAGCATGTGTTCATCAATCTGCCTAATACAATCATACTTTGGCAAAAGATTTCTACGTCCTGGTCCTTCACCGGGACAGTTAGGCACAGCTGGCTCAGCAAGCCAATCAATTGCCAGGACTTGATCCACCATCTCCTGGGGCCAGATGTCACTAATGGCCCAAAGACGTTGAGATCCGTTGACGCACGTGAGTTTCAACTGCACACCTTTACGCCATATAGTTTTTCAAAACGATCGGCATCTGCTCGATCGTTTACCATGGGTTCTCCACGTATGTTCAAGCTGGTGTTTAACAACATGGGACACCCAGTCATTACGTACCATTTTTCTAATAGTTCTCTTATGCCTGATCCGTCCTTGGGAACAGTTTGTACACGACTAGTGCCATCAACATGAATGACAGCAGGAAATAACTCAGGATGCCTACAACGAGCGACTGTTTGCATATACCTACTGTTATGGAAACCCCTAGGCATATCAAAGTACATGTCAGCCAGCTCCTCCAGAATAACAGGCGCAAAGGGTCTGAACTGTTGTCTTCGTTTGATTTCATTTACTTTCTCCTTGATCTCGCTGCCTCTAGGGTCTGCAAGGAGGCTACGGTTTCCGAGTGCGCGGGGACCGAACTCAGCTCTGCCGGAGGCAACTCCCACAATCTGTTCAGTAAGTAGCCGATCCAAAAGGCCATTAACGGGATAAGGCCCAGGAATATCATGCCCCAAATAAGCACTGGTCCAGTTAATTCTACGCCCAAGAGCCAGAGCGGCAGCACCAAGGCTACTGCCAGCATCACCGGGACAAGGCATAATCCATATATCATCGAAGTATTCTCCCAACATGCGATTGGCGCTACAGTTTAGTGCAACCCCGCCCATATATACCAGATTTTCACTGAATCCTGTATTTCTAGCGCGAATCATCACTTGACGAATAAGATCCTCTGCTACCATCTGAGCAGCGGCCGCAATGTTTTCATTGCTGGCACCCACCAAGAAATCCGCACTCATACCTGTGTGAAAATTTTGTTTCAAGCGTATGCCACTTTCGTTGGCAATCACGTGCTCACGCATGTCATGATACCAGGTATTGCGACCCCAGCCAGCCATGCCCATTGTGATATATTCTTCGTCCAGGGGGTGTAGGCCAATGCGGCTGGTCACTGCACTATAGAACAGGCCAATTGAGTGCGGATACCTCTGCCGCCATAGTCTCTTGTAACGTGCCTGACCCTTTGAATCATATTCTGCACCCCAAATTGACACAGTGTCCCATTCGCCTATGGCATCTATTACCACTACTGTGGCACGTTCGTACGGTGAGGTTTGAAAGCCTGCTGCTGCATGGCTCTGATGATGATTGTGTGTGCTGATTCTGTCGTTGGGAAACGCACCAAACTCTTGACCAATCTGACTGGTCAATATTTGCTTTGCAGTGAGTTTGTTCCACTCAATTCCTTGGCCTGCATACAGTTGTCTTAGCTGTTTGGCCCAGGGTCGCTCGTAGTAGGCAATGTGTTGCACATTGTATTTGGTTACTTCGTGCAACAGTCCCAATGATAGATTAGCATCGTTTTTGTGTTTGCTGTAGCGTTCTGAGTGCCCGGCAAATAAAATGTCGCCATGATCATTGATCAAGGTCAGGGCCGCATCATGAAAGCCTGCTGAAATGCCTAGGATTGTCATTTATAGATAAAAGGATCTCGTTTGCGCAGTTCTTTTAGTTTTTTTCGATAACGATATTCCAAGGTAATTCTGTCCCAAAGTCTACGAATCCAATTCATTTCATGCTCCTGATCTGTTGTTCTATATAGTCTGGATCGCTCCATCTATAGTTGTATATAGCTGTGGCGGTACTGGTACGAACGGAATACACATCCAGATGCTGTGCTAGTTGTGCCCAGATTGCTTGGTAGTCGGTTGTGCCAAACGACCTGGCAAGATCCACTTGCCCCACCTGCGGGTGCCCAATTGTGAGACCGGGGTCAGCAGGGTCGAATCCGTTCCCGGCAAGCCATTCACGAAACTCTGCCAATTTTGCAATTTGCCAATGGTATTGGCCGGGATCACGTGCCCATTCAATATCAAAGTCCGCAGCGGCTTGAGTCTGTGTGCGTAGTCCTGTAGTAACCAGTTCGCTAATTCTCGAATCTCTGCCTTCGTCACAGAACACTTCCCAATGATGTTTGCCCACTGCTTTATTAACACCCACATACACACCGCCCATGCTACGATTAATAGTATCGATACCAAAGAGATCATAATCTTCTGCCTCTAATTCAAATCTTGGAGCCTGCAACCAACACATGAGTTGACTGGGTCTACGCCATTCTGGCGCTTGCACAGCCTTTCTCATGCTCAACACAAGACTTTCTAATTCGTGGCACAACAAGTTCAACTGGCGTATGTGCCAGCGTGTGACATCATCTGCGGCTGTGTAATGGGCACTCATTGCGCCTGCTGTGCCCTGCAGGTCTTCAAAGTAACGATGCAGTTGATTCATTCGCGCATGATTGATGTCCAGATCGCGCTGTATCACTGTTGACGGACTAAAGAAGTCTGCTATACGATAATCTAGCGCACTGGCATTAATGGCCATTATTGATCTATTGATCTGTGTACACAAATACTCTGCGTTTCTTGCACTTTCTGTCCAGCCCAGCCAGCAGTAGTTCTTTTCTAAATGCAGTCCTGTACGCACAATGTCATTTACAGCAGCCAGCCATTTACGGCTGAGACTGTTGTCTGCAATGTCTATGTACACAGTAAGAATTTGATCGTTTGTGCCGCGTAGGTCTATTTCAATTGAATCAAGCAATTTTCATCCACCATTCTAGTACTTCTGGGCGTGAGCCTAGGATATCTGTCATTGTTACTGATTGTGTTCTTATTTGCTCTAGTTGTAACACACGGGCTTTGCCTCGGCTCAGCCCTGCTTGATATTGATCCGTCCATTGCTCTTCAAAGCATGGACGGAGCTTTAATTGTAGCAGTACATCACGCATGGCGCCAGCGGAGCGGCCTGCTAACTCGTCAACCCATGGATCCAATATGTGCCTAGGCAGTGCTAATGGACTCATAATGATATCTGGTGAGAAACTAAAGATTACCTTGGCCAGCATTTCTACACCCAATTCTCTTGCTAATTCATTCATACTATCTACTTCAAACATGCCTGGTAGTGTAAGTGTAAAGTCCAGGCGCATTTGTCTAGGATTGGATGCTATCTCCAGACCCTGACGGAAATTGTCTAGAAATAATGGATAGGATAGGCCTGTTCGGATGTATTCTCCTGTGAGTCCTGTTCCGTCGAGGCTGGCGCAGATTTGCCAGTCGCGAACATTCGAAAGAATATCACTGTATAAATTACAACCACGATAATCCACGCGGCTAAGATTGGTATTGTATCTTGCATATAGTCTGTCTCCATCTCCTAATTCTACGATTCTTTTCATGTACCGCCAATGTTGTTCATACATTAAAGGCTCGCCACCCACCCAGTATATTTCTTCTACGCGATGTTGTTCCACGGCCAGACTGAATTCGGCTTCAATTTGACTGTCTTGAAAGTGTGAGATTTCGGCACGTATATCTGTTCGCATCCAATTGTTTTTAGGGTTAGTCCAGTCAACCATGTTGTTCTGTTTTTGTTCACTCTCCCAGGCACTTGAAAGCATATCTCCGCAGGTCCTGCACTTGAAATTACATAAGTTTGAAAACCTATAATCCCACGAAACAGGAGCCATAGTCGTAGTGCCATCAGGCTGTGTGTTAGCGTATACTTCTGGCAGTTTGTGCTGAAATAAATGATCGAAGTAGGTGCGGTACACGTTTGTATTGAGTAATTGGTCATTGCATACTTCACATTCTGGTAGTGTTTCCCCGGCCATCATTCTTCTGCGTACACTACGCATATGATCGCTGTTCCAATGCTGTTCCAGGGTAACAGGAATATATCGGCCTGTGCCTGCGGCTGTGTCTATGTACTGCTCAAAGTTTTGTGCAGGCTCGCGTGAGGCACAGCACATTCTACGCTCGGTCTGTGGGCTTAGATATGTATGCACCCAGGGCGCAAGACACATGGTATCAGGTTTATTCATTTGCAAATTCAATCACAGGTTCAATGACGGTGCTGTGTAGTAGACGTTGTGTCAGATCTTGATCAAAGAACCTTGCACTATTATACAACAGTTTTTCCTTTACTCTAGGATTATCGAGTGAACGCACATCAAAGTCTCGCACAATTTCCACTATGCGATTTATTCTTTTTTTCCAATCAGCAATGTCATCATATGATTCGTCCCATAATTCAGGAAATGATTCAAATCCTTGGCTACGCAGATAAGCCAGATTGCCCTGTGTTGATGCCATTATGAATGGCTGTTTGCAGGCCAAGGGCTTGTAACTCTTTTCACACAAAAAATGCTGATCATTCATGGTAAGACTAAACCCTGACGTGGCTGCGTCATCTATATAGGTTTCCACAATCAATGCAAATGCTGTGGCATCCAACCAGTCAGTATTTACATAGCGTTGCCAGGGTCCGCCCATGTTTTCCTGCCAGTCATTGGGCAGGTTGATACCCCGGTGTCTATAACTGTGTATGCTGTCTAGTACCAGATCTCCAAGGCTATCATAAAGATAATCACGGTCAGGTCTTTGTAGCCCAATGCTCATGAAGAATTTCTTTTGTATTTGCGGCTGTGGCTGGTACCGGTGCAGTCCAAAATACACCATGTGCTGCTGGTCAATGATCCAATACCATGAGGGCACTGCCACCACGGTGACTCCTGGAATGCGTTTTGCACCGTCGCCACTCACAATGATCATGCCCTGTCCGGGGTGTTCCAAAAACAACAAAAACATCCAATGCAGTGTGAAATGTATATAATGTTCATTTTTGGCATCAAATATCACGCGATGCCCTTGTGCCAGTTGTTGGGGTATCATGTTATGATAAGGACCGTACATGTCATAGTAAAATACCACATCAGCGTCGTAGATCTGATCAGGCTGCCAGTATTCAACAGGATAGTCCACAGGCATGGCAGGACGGAACCAATGCGGTGCCTCGTGCTGTTGGAACATGTACACAATCTTGCGCATTTTTAACTGGCCTCAACAAAAGCCACAACAGGCTCCACAACAGTACTGGTCAGTAAACGCTGTACCAGAGAAGTGTCAAAGAATCTATTTTGATTGTGTGCAATTTTTTCCTGCACCACAGGCATTGACAATGCCTGTGAATCAAATGCCTGCACTGTGTCTCTAATGCACCGCGCACGGTCCTGGTAGTTGGGCAAAAGATCGTAGGATTCGTCCCATAATTCAGCAAAGGTTTCAAACCCTTGTTCACGTATGTACGCCAGTGTGCCCTGCCGACCAGCCATCAAGAAAGCATGCCCGTAGGCAATGGGTTTGTAGGTCTTTTCAGTCAAGAAACGAAAACTGTTGTTGTTGTCGGCAATTGTGATGCCAGTAAATGAATCATCCACCAGGTGAGATTCTACTACTAGTGTGATGTCACATGAGTTCACCCAGTCCCAGTTCATGTAGCGTTGCCAACTGATCACTTGTTCGGGATCCACATCATTGGGCAGATGTTGACCCTGACCCTTGTAACTGTGCAGACTGTACTGCAACACAGGTTCTAATATGTTGTACAGCGTGGAACGCTCTTCACGTGCCTGACTCATCTGCATGAAAAAACGATGTTCATGTGTGGGCATGCAAGGTCTGACGTTGTAGCCATAGCCCAGGAAACTGTCGTGTTCCATGATCCAGTACCAGTAGGGTGTGGCTGCTATGTTCACTCCGGTAATGGTATGTGGGGTCAACCCGGTGATCACAAACATGCCCTGTCCCGGATGCTGCCGAAACGCAGAGATCACCCATTGTTTGTCCGGACTCAAATGATGTTCATTTTTGGCATCAAAAATGATTCTGTGCCCCGCAGCCAATTGTTGGGGTATGAGTTCTTGAAATGGGCCGTACATTTCATAATAGAACACAGTGTCTGACGCATATAGGGTGTCAGGGTCGTAGCAAACAGTGTCTAGCACTGATCCAAAGGCCCGATCAAACCATAATGGCGCCTCACGCGGTTCATACATGAACACCAATTTAGGCATGCTTGTTGTACTCTATTAACTGTGCAAACTCAGGTGCCACTGTGGCCAAGTCTTGATTGCGTTTGCGATCCAGATCTGCTATTTTCATTCGGGTCATAAAGCCATCTGTTGACGCACCTGAATTCATAAAGTCTCTTATGCGATCAAATTCTGATCTATAAATGGTCACAACTGAGTCCAAGTATTCCGTAATGGATTTCTTTGCGCTGTCGGGCAAACAAGCAATGGAGAAATACCAAGCATCATGCATCATGTTCCAGTACACAAAACTAAAACTTTCGCGATTGCGTTCAAGCCAGGCTGCAATGTCTCCAAGGTAACGCACGTTAAACACATTCACTGTGGTACACACTTGCAGTTCAATATTGGAGTGGATTTCCTTTAGGTCACGAAAACGGTCTAGATTAGCACACACATCTGCCCATACAGCGTTTGAACGTTGATATTCAAAACGTTCACCCACATCGTCGAGGCTAAATGCTATTTCTACTGTTTTAAAGTGTCGCCATATGTGTTCGGCCTGTTCAGGATATTGTGTGCCATTTGTGTTGTAGTGTATTTCCACTTGCGGTGCTATGCCACGATCCACCATGCCCTGCAACATCGCAAAGTGTTCGGCAATCATGAATGGTTCGCCGCCAGTGAATTCAATGTAACGAATATCATCAAGCACTGAGTCAATTTGATTCCAGAATTGAGTATTGTCCCTGGGCCAAGCGCCGGCACGTAGCATTGTGTAAGCGTGTGACTTTTTCTGTTCGTCCCGGGGCAGTTGATTGAGTTCTTCTGTGGCAAATTGGCTGCTGGACCATGATCCGCAGATACGACATTTCAAGTTGCAGATGTTGCCCAATTTGAGATCCAGGAACATCAGTGGCTTGGCATCCTGAGTCCATTCACTAGATATGCCCATGTGCTTGAGTCGGTCCAGGGTGTGCATGCGTTTTGATGTGCGTCCTGCACGTTCTTCCGACCAGCATTTGCGGCACGTCTGTGGCTGTTCACCTGCCAGAAACTGCTGTCTCAGCTGACACATGTGACTGCTGTTTTGTATTTCACCAAAGTTGGCAGTGCTCAATTCAAACTTGTGACCCTGATCGTCTACAATTTCGTCGTCAGCCAGACAGCACGGTCGCACAGTACCGATGGGACTGGCTTCTAGGCTGATCCAAGGCAGTACACAAAATTTATCGTGTGGTAATTTCAAAATAATATCTTTCTACCAGTTTTTTCAAACATCTCAATCAACTGGCGGTACAAAGTATGTGCGGGATTGTATATGTTTTTGTTGTCAAATTCCTGTTGTGGCCAGGTGCCCCAGTTCCACATTTTTTGGAAATTTATATGCTGAATGCCAAGATCGTCGCACAAGTCTATAAATGCAGGAATTTCTTTAAAGTTATCCAACTGCACCACAAAGTCTGCACTGACTCGGGTTGGCAACTGTAATTCAGTGATCAGATTATTTACCCAACGCACATTGCTGATCAGTAGATCCCAGTCCCCGTTTACTCGAATTTTTTGATAGGTCTCAGCAGTGGCAGCATCAAAACTTATGCGCAGTTCTTTAGTGGTGGGCAGTAGTTTTTGAACCAGGTCAGCTTTGGATCGAAGATAACTGCCGTTGGTTTGTATAATGTGTTGAATATTGAGTTTTTTACTAGCAATAATATACTCAAACAGATCTTGATACACTTCACTGATAAAAGGTTCTCCGCCGCACCATCTTATTTCCACCGGTTGACTGTGAATATGATCAATGATCAAGTGTTTGATTTTTTCTACTATGCGATCGTTGAGAGGACGCACCACATGATGTTTGTTGTTGTTGATCAGTTGAGTTCGGCAACTGGGACATTTGAAATTACAAGTGTAGTCAAAATCAAATATCAGATATTCAGGAATAGCAGTTACCGGTGATTGATGGGCAAAAGGCAATGGCAATTCATTCAACTGCGGACTGCTCTGATAGATGGCTGGGTTGATTTGTGCAAAAAAGTTACAAATTTTATTGTTACAGTAGTAGTATCTTCCAGCTGAGATTTCCTGTCTGATTTGCTGCGCCATGGTTGAATTTAAAATTTCATAAATGTCATCAACCTCTAGTATATTTCCAGGAAATTTTGGAATCCAACTTGGACTACTACACAAAAATATATCACCATTGGCATTGACCCCCAGGGTTTTCCAGGGAATTTGACACGTGGACTGGCCTGTGTAGCGTTTGTCATAAAACACCTGTTGTTGACGCTGTTGATTTTGTTGGGCCAGGCTGTCACCAGACTGACTGAGTTCGTCAAATGTCTGTTGCATCATGGCAACAAATTCATCAACTTCTTGTTGTATGATCACATTATCAGTTCGGGTGCCTGCAACGATGCTGTCATAGGCGGGCCAATCAGGACCAGCAAATGTTCGATAATCCTTTATGCTGATAATTCTTTTAAGATCCATTATTTCAGGGCCCGTAATTCAGGCAACACATCCAAGACGTTTTCATTTCGTATGCTGTCTAATTCGTGCGTCTTTCGCCAGAATGTATCTATCAGCGGAGTGTTATCTGTTGCGTTCATAAAGGTAATGGCTGATTCAAACCCCTGTGTGGCACGTTGTAACGGATCTCTATCGCTTAACCATGACAAATGTCGGCGATATTTCTCTTCCAAGCGTTGTTTATATTCTTGCGGGGCAATGTCTATACGGTAGTACGCGGGATCTTGCAAGATGTTTACATTTAAATCCTGTGCGCGAATTAATCCATGTGCAACCCATTCTTTATGAAAGTCCGGCAAGTGCCAGGCATTTAGTATGCTGAGTGTAGGACTTATATAAAAGTCTACCTGGGGACAAGTTGCAATCATTCTGTGACGGTTTTGTACTACATCCAACCATCGAGTACCTTTGCGTATGTATTCAGCAGGGTGTCCCATGCCGTCTAGACTGGCACCCACTGCCACTGAGTCAAACTGTCGCCAGTATTCAAATACACTGCGTCCTTTTAAGTCTGTGTGCGTGAAGTTGGTGTTGTAGATCAGTCGTACATCAAAGCGTTTTCTTTTTACTAGTTCTTCCAAGATGCGGTAGTGTTCTTCCATCAGCAAAGGTTCGCCACCTGCAAAGTAGATTTGTTCCACATAGTCCAGGTGAGGCTCCAATTGCGACCACATGTCAGTTTCTGTGCGTCCTGCATAGTTAAGAACGGTGTTCTGTTCTTTCCATTCTGGTCCGGCTAGTCGGGCTTGATCCTGGTACCACTGTGAACTAAAGATATGTCCGCATGATCTGCACTTTAAATTGCAAAGATTACTGAAACGAATGTCCCAGTAGGTCATTTCAAAAGGATTGTGTTCTAGTTTTTTAATCTGATGTCCGTGGTGTTTATTGGCTGACTTACGGCCACTAAAGAACCCTGACTGTTCCTGTTCATAACAGCGTGTGCAGGCAGCATGTGGAGTTTCCGTCAACATGCTTGTACGTAGTTGTTTCATTGGCTCACCACGCCATATTTCCTCCAGTGTGTTGGTTCTGCAATTGCCCACCACTCCGGGTTTCATTTCAGCATGGCAACAGGGGTATGCTTCGCCTGTGGGATAAGCGTGTAAATGGATCCAAGGATAGATACAAAAGGTCTTTGAATCTTCTAATAAGAAACGCTCGCGTTCTGTAAGTTCTGTAGGGCGTACCAGATCTGTGGAATTATACTTGTATTGTGTCATACCATTCTTGTAGTTCGGGGAAGGCGGCGCTAAAATCTTTGCCACGACGCTGATCATACTGTGTGTAGAAATGTTTAAAATCGTTCAATAACTTGGGCATGTCAAATGCCTCAGAATGGGGAGTTTTTACCACATCCAAATAATCAATTAATCGCTGTGTGTGATTTACTTCATGCTCGTGTATAAATTCAGAGTCTGCCCAGTGCGCCAACCAGGTCTCCAAGCGTTGTCTATATACTGTACGCTGGGCGTTGGGCAGTACCAGGGGTGATTGGAATGACGGAAAGCGCAAGATATTTAATGTAAACGAAATGGCGTCTCGCCCGTATTGTAATTTCCAATTCATTATGCACTCTAGCAATTGATCTAGTGTGCTTAAACAAAGAGCATTAATGGTTGCCATGACGTGGATGCCACGAAACTGTCTTGACTCTAGCAGTCGCTCTACGTTGCGGGTCCAGTCGTCCCAGACAAGCCCGTCACGAATGTATTCGGCTTGTGTGGCAATGGCTTCATTGCTTGTGTATAAGTCGATTGCCATTCCTTGTGTGCTGGCAAGCAATCGGTCAATGTCAATGTCGGTTCCCAAGTTACTATTGATAGCAAGGCGTGTACTGCTCTTGCCAGCATTGGATTTGAACCAGTCAATAAGTCGCCAAGTGTGGGCAGACATGAGGGGCTCTCCTCCTGTGATTCTAAGTTCTTGTAGTGTGCGATGTAGATCCGATTCCCACCATGCAAAAAAAGCATCAACATATGGATTAGACTCTCTAATGCCGTAGGGTTGAGCACTATCATGAGTGTGAGTAAAATGGTTACGGCCGTCTGACTCCAGGCGTTGATAGGGGCCATTGCGTCGAATATCATTAACCCATGTAGTAGAGAAAGCTGGATTACAGTAGCTGCAAGCAAACTGACAAGTGCGATCAAAAGCAATTTCCAGTGTACGAAGGTTGATGTCTGAATCCGCGGGTGTATTTCTAGCTTCATGCAAGGCCTCTATGGGGTATATCTTGGATTTGTAAACACGGTCGCTTACCGCGTCAACCCCCATGTCTTCGATCTTCCAGCAGTATTCGCAACCCTTAGGGCGTTCACCTGTGAGCATTTGGCGACGGTCGTCTTTCTTTTGAGGGGTATTGTGCAGCAGCCTAGGGTTGATGCGGACTTGATCCGGGTCCACCAAATGGGCTGGCGGGTGATGGCAACTTGTGGTCTGCCCACTTCCTAACCAAATGGTCGCGTTGTACCATTTCGCCGCACAAAAACTTCCGGATATCGGGTCCAGTACCTGTTGTCGAAATTCAATGTCGTTCATTTAAATACTGTTCTAAGTTTAGGGGAAGTTGTTCACGCTCGTGAGCGTTATACTCGCGTAGATGCTGATAATTGTATTTACAAATATCTCTGCTGGCCGCCAGAAAACTCTCTGCACCATTATAGCATATATCTGCCACAGTGTCAACGATTCGATCAGCACGAGTTTCAGGATCATCAATTGAATCAAATGATTCATCAATCAGTCGATCAAACGTTTGAAATCCTGCGGCACGTAAGTCTCTATAGTAGCCGGGATTGGCCGCTACCACAAATGGATGGCACATGATCATGGGCTTCCATATCTTTTCTGTTCTAAACGTGTGCGGGTAGTCAAAAATGGTTTCTGTTACTACTGAAAAGTAACTGTCAACATAGGCCTGCGGATTCACAACAGCATCGCCCCAGGTGTTGTTGAACAGTCGATGTTTCACAAAACCTCCATCTGTGTACAAACTGGGCTGGAGATTTTCACGAGCACGATCTATTTCATATTCTGGGGGCAACAATCTAATGGGTTCTAGTTTCTGAGTTAACAATTGGCTGGTAAAACCCATTTCCACTTGTGAACCCAAATTGGTCCACAGCGCACGTTTCAATACACCACGTTCACGCAGGGCATCTATTAGATACTTGCGATGCGGTCGCAGTCGGCCATTTAGAAACACAAAGTCATAGGGCTTGGCAGTGGTGTGCCACATTTTATACACTGACTCATGAGCCCGGATATTTTCTGTGTATTCCACAATGTTGGAGAAATAACAATCAGTTTTGCAGTATTTCCAACCTGGCTCCAGATCTCCTGATGTGAGCAAGCCAATGCGGCCATCTTGCACATGTTCTGTAATGCGCAATCTTCGTAGTTGTAGCAGTATGGTTTCAGATCCTTCTGCAGGGTTTGAAAACACAATGCGACCTGGATACTGTGTGGCCCAGTCTGTAATGGCTTGCCAGTGCTCTTTTAAAACCACACGCCCAATGATATAGATGTTGGCAGGGTCTAGTTCGGGCAGTTGCCAGAAACTTGCGTCAGCATAGGGCTTGAGCAGATCCCATACCTCTGCCCATTCGTCTACCACAAGTTTATGTGTTCCTAGCATGATATTCGCATTCTGCCCACCAGGCTCGCATTTCTGGAAAGGTCTTTACAAAGTCAGTGTTTCGACGCCGATCGTGTTCCCGAAAAAAACGATAAAAGTCTGCCTGTGCTTGAGAATGATCTTGACCATGTGCTGACCGCATCCAGGCAATGTCTCTATCTAACCGTGCTACTTCGTAGTCTTTAAATCCGTGATAAGGGTTGGAGGACGTGATCAAATTCTGGCTCATCCAATCACGAACACTTTCTAGTCGTTGCACATATGATTCGGGCAAGATCTGTAGGCTTTGCCAAGCAGGTTCACGCAGCACAGGCGTGTCAAACCATACACGTTGATATGTTCGACTATGTTTGCCACGTAGTTCTAGTATGCCCGCCAGCAATTGTTGCAGACTGCTCACACTCAAGTTGTTCATGGTTATAATAAACGTCAGGCTATTGTAAGAGGGTATATCAGTCAAGTATTGATTGACTCGGCTCCATACTAGATCAAACGTCATGCCGTGCCGCATGTATTCGGCTTGAGCACCCCAGCCATCCAAACTCACATACTGCATGAAATGTTCTATGCGACCGTCGCAAATGGTTTGAACCGCGGTCATGTACTTGTTGAACAAATTATCTTCTACTGAAAAGTTTGATGTAACGTTTAGGTGCAGTTTCTTTGACGGATTAGCAATCACATGATCAAACACTCGATAGGTATTGCGATCCATCAAGGGCTCACCCCCGGTCATGCGGAAGTGTTCTAGTGTAGGGTATAAACGCGGCCACCACTGCCAAAATGCTTCAACATAGGGATTATGTTCCCTAGCGGGAATAACACGTCTAGCCCCTGAAAAGTGTTCAGGAGCATTATGTGGTATGGCAGTAGGATAAGCCCCATGACGATGTACTTCGTCTCCCCAGCTAGAACTAAACTGGGGACTACAATAACTGCACTTGAGGTTACAAGCATTGTTAAAATTAACCTCAACATATGAAGGTATGACATCATCTTCTAATCCTGTGCTGTTTTTTATTTTTTCAAAGTCCACTACAGCCCAGGGCTCTCCTGAACGATAGTGTCTGTCGCTGAGTTTGTTCTGATCTTCCATGTTCCAGCAGTAGGAGCATTCTGCAGGACGTTGGCCCGTCAGCATCAATTGGCGTTGTGCTTTCTTGTGCTCAGTGTTGTGTAATGCACCAGGGTCGCACTTTATTGCCACAGGGTCGATAGCATGCAAGGGCGGGTGATAACAACTGTTGTTCATGCCGGTCTGTAGGTGTAGGCTGACCTGTTTCCACTTGGCCAGGCACAGTGCAGGACCCAGTGCATCACTCATTTGTTCAGCAGATTGCATGAACTCGCTTTGATCACCTTTGGTCATTGTTCTATTATATGTGTTAAGTTATTATACAAATTGGTTGTGCCATCAGCATTTAAATGGCCACACGGCAAACGATGCAACGGTGGCACATGAGGATAGTACAAGTTATACGCAGTATTTCTAGATTCCCAACTGAAGAACACAGTTTTTTTGTTATGCTGTTGCGCCAGTGCCGCAGTAGCATCTACAAGCATGTTACTGTTCTGATTCCAGTGTGTTAAGTCAAACAGGCTGTACAAGCATTTATGCAGGTCTTGATAACTTTGCTCTATTAATCCGCTGTCTACGGTATGTGGAAGTTCTATATATTCTCGAGTTGCTAGTAAATCAATATTGTTCTGTTGATAGCGTAAATGCCATCGAGAGCTGAATGTCCAGCCTATTATTACGATGTCACATGCATTGATGTTGTTATAAACATCTAACGCTATTGCATTGTTACTTTTTCCCGGACGGGAAAGGTTCAATACTTCATACCCAGATTCAATAAAGTGGTGCTCCAGTGTGTGTTCTTTAGGTAAGTTAAGCCCGTATGTATAACTACACCCGTCTAATAGCAATTTCTTTTGCATCACCAACCTTCTTGTTTTCTAATAACATCTATTTCACGAACCATGACGCCTTGATTACGCCAGTTTGAGCGATAGTGATATTTGAAGAATGCACTCTGCTCTGCTTCCAGCATGCTCATGGGCAAGTCCAGTTGTGTACCTAGCTCAGGTCCCAGTTGATTGCTCAACAGTCTGGCCTCTGAGTCTTTGACTGTGTCCCACAACTGTTCCAAGGCCGCAAAGTCCTGCACCAGTGTGTAGTCCCAGTTTGTGAGCATGGTCATGTATGTGCCTTGACGTGCGCCAGCAATGCACCACTCACCGTGTTCCACATCTGTGCCTATGTTGTGCCATATGGTCAAGTTGTCTAGGTTACGTAGCACTTGTGTTTTGAATTCTTCTAGTGTGGGCTTGCGTCCACGTTGCAAACACATCTTGACCCCTTCACGGAATCCGGCACGCCAGGCATGGAATGCTGATCCGTTGGGATAGGTATTTGAATAACAGTCGTTCATGGCCCAGTATAGCGGATCAAAACAAAATTCCACTTGTGTTTCTGTACGCCCGTCGGTGTTTTCGTGTGTTTTCATGTTCAGCACAAACTCACGAGTCCATGATGAAAGCCCGCCGTTGCCATACATCAATCCATTCACATGATTACGAGCTCGCCAGCGGAACACAGCTTGCTCATATTCAGGTGTGGGAAAATCAAGCGTTTGGTTAAAAAACGCTGGGTCGGGGATATTGTCTCCATCCACGAGGACGAATCGTTCTGTGTCAGAAGCCATGGCCGCGGCCTTGTGTGCCGCATCGCTTCCGCGTATATTGCTGACCCGCTTGGCCCAAGGCACCATGTTCTTGATCTTGACCCAAAACTCTTCTTGTTGCGGTTCATCATAGCTCAGGTAGATGCAGTCTAGGTCTGCTACGTCAATTTGTTTCATATGTTTGTTTGCTCCAGCGTTGATGCGGTTCTGTTTCTGCGACCACAATGGCAACATTGTCAGGATGGCATGCGGTCCCGGTGTCGCTGTGTACCAGGCGAGCAGTTGTCCGCCAAATGCTTTCTACCAAGCGACCGTCACGTACTCGCACATGCATGGGTGAACGGGCAAATGTTTCTGCATCAATCTCAATATATGTACCTGGTAGATCTTCCATGCTGTAGAATAATGGAACACCGTCCAGATGATACAGCCTATAAAACACCGGTCGGGGTTCAGGCATGTCATGCAGTATGCTCCAAAACTCATCTATTTGCATCACGCAGATCCTTCACACGATAATGAAAAGCACCCCATTGGGCAATTGAGTTCACACGCATCAGGTAATCTTTGTATTCCCATACCAATTCGTCTTGCCACCGCTCGCGTTGTGTTCCAGCAATGTGTCGTTTCATGTGAACAATACGTGGATAATCAGCAAACGGCATGGTACACAGTTCAGGACCGATGATGTTTGCGGCCATGGCATATACAACATCTGTGCTGGGTACATCTTCAGGAAACTTCAGTAGCTTCTTAAACTGGCCCCAGTTTTCAAATATGTTGCGTACAGTGGCAAAGAATTCCTGGGCTGTTTCTGATCTACGCCAGTAGGTGATGGCATTGTACACATCGGGCAAGTTGTTTGCGTCAAACACCTTGCGATAGTGTCGTGCGCTTGCACGTTGGTCTTTCCAGTCTCTACATCCGGTGCTCACTACCACATCACGATTGCGTAACATGGTCCACCAATAGTCAATTGCACTGGTAATCATCATGTCTGCTTCTAGTTTGATTGTTTCACGAAATGGCGTGGCCTGAAACACTTGCCAGTCGTTGGCATAGGGGTTGTCACTCAGCGGATAAGGAAACTGGTGTACATAATCAAACAACATATCTGGCCCAACTTGTTCGTTGGTCAACAAACAGATCTGTGCATCCGGGTGCCAGTACTTGATTGTTTTAACCAAAGTACGGGCACAGTCAACATAGTCAACGTCCTTGGTGTTCTGCGCTACTATCAAGTAGCCTTGTTCTGCGATCGGCTTCAACTATATCTCCTAAATGTTTCTTCCCCATGGCATGAAAACTGTAACCCGCAAATGATATTTGATAGGGTTTGGTATTGGTATGCGTGTATTCTAATCTGTAATGATCTTGATCTAGTTTTTCTAATTTTGTACTGGGCATGACACTGGCCAAGGGCCAGGGTATTTCCTCTACCTTGAATGTTTGCCCGGACACAATGCCTATTGCAATACTCAGTGCAAAGTCATTGCGATAAGTTGCTTTTTGAATACCATACAAGTCTCTGTAGTGTTGCCAATTGTCACGCACCATATTCATACAATCAAATATGTACTGTGCTGTGTTTGACCGTCTAAACATCATTACAGTGGCCCACCACATGGGCATTTGATGCTGTCCAAAACAGTTTAACTCGTCCAGGTATCCTTCGCCCTTGGACATATCAAATGCCAATCTATGGCACATGAAATCTGCCTGGTCCCATAATTGATTTAGGTCACTGTCTGCTACTACGTAGTCGGCGTCGAGTACAAGCGTGTGATCCCATGGACTAAGATTATAGGCATCAGTTCTACCTGCGTTGTGCCAAGACACAGTCTCTTTATAGTCCTCAAACCAACGTGTTCCGCCGGTGTTAGGTAGGGCTTTAATGACTCGATCAAATCTTCTATCCGAGTCTGCGTCTGCTCGGTCTGTGACAACGGCCACTGGAATGTTGAGGTGTCTACGAATGTTTTCAGCTGACCAAGTAGCCATTTCCAAATAGTTGGTTTGTTCATTGTTAAAAGCAAATATCAATGCACCACGAGTCATCGCTGTTTACTCAAATTATCATGTTCTACCAGCCATGAATTCATTTGCTCTTGCCAGCGTTGCATGGCCAAGCCACGCAGTTCTTCAGGCCTAACTTGCACCGGAGTTTCATACAAGTCTAATAGCACTGCATCGCCAGGCGGCACAGTGGCCAGGATGTTTATGAGTTCGGGTCCAGCTCTCCACATGCCACCGGCATAGGCAAACAACATACGAGCTTGGTATTTTTCTTTGAGCACACGTTTTGCGGCAACGTGATCAAACCGTGCTCGTGCGTGAGCAATCAAGGCATCTGTATCCATGCTTTATTATACGGGAATTTTAGGGAAAAGTAAAGGGGCAACAGCCCCTTTTGGTTAAACAGTTGTGGCTGCTACAGTGGGCGTGCCCCAGCTGGCCGAAGTTAGGTAAGTTGTGCTTGGTGGATAATAAGTGCAAATGGTACAAGGTGCTGTGCCCGGAGTAGCGCCTGAAGCCGCTGTACCGCCCGAAATTGGGTCACCGTCACTGGCTGACCAAGTGGTAGTGATAACTAGCTGAGTACCCGAACCGGCTGTTTTGGCCTGGTGTTGTATGAAGTTGGTGGTGTAGGGTGCTGTGTCTGCAAATTGTTTATAGATGATCTGATCACTAGTGGTCAGGTTATACCAACCCAGGGTGGTTTGTAGTGTCGAAGGGGTACCTGTTCCGCCAATCTTGGTTACACCTGTATAGGATGTACCAGCAATAGTGTGGGCAGTGCCTATTCCAGAAATCCAAATGTCGCCGCACAATGTAGAGGCCAAGTCGTTCCATTCAGGATCTCCCAGGGCGCCCGTGGCTGTTTTACTCACATCTAGTTTGATTAGACCGCCACCGTTGAAAAAATAACGTGCGGCAGCGGCACTAGCCCAAGTAACTGTGTTTGTAAAGGTAATGGTCCAAGTGGCGCCTGATGTGGCCGCAGTCTTGGAGTTGGTTCCTGACCAGCCTGTGAATTGTGATCCCACCGCCACTGCGTTGTTGCGATTGGTAGTAACGTTGGTAATATCAGTGTTGACCGCGGCCAGTACCGAAATCACAGTGCCTGCTGTGGGCGCTGATCTGGCTGTGAGAGTAGTACCAGTTTGACTGCCCAGGCTACTCAAGGTATTGACCAATGTGGCCCATTGTGTGGCTGTGATGGTACCAGCGGCGCTGACTGTGGAAATGGCGCTTTGTCCATAACCTTTGTCACTTGATCCAGTGCTCCAGATATCATTTATGTTGGCGCCTGCGGTGGTGCTGACAAAACCATTGTAGTCTGTGGCTTGAATTAATCCGCCTGATGTATAAGTCATTGTGTTTTTTCCTGCTTAGTTGTTTATGGTCACGATGGCTTCAATTGTACCTGGTTCTGGAGTGGGTTTGTCAACCAAGCTGCGTCCAATCACATTGAATGCAGTTGCTTCTCCAGGCTGTGCGGCACGAGCCTGACCTGATCCTGCTGACACCAAGCGATCGCCTTTTTTCACGTAACCTGTAACCTTAACCGGCACACGCCCTGTCATGGCCACTCGAGGGTGAGTGTCATCATCACCAGCAGCACCATTCATGGTATAAGCTGGTCTTGTACTTATCACGCCAAACACATTTTCACTTAGATCATTGGTAGAACGAGTAATTTCTCTAACGCCTCCCAGTTCAACCACTGTGCCTGGCTCAAGGGATTCATCTGCTGCAAAGCGTTCTGCAACGTCAGCATACAAGGCTGTAGTAGCAGTGGCAAACACTTGGTTGAAGTAGTTGGCGCTGGAACCAATGTTGCCCACGCCATTTGATCCTGTTTTGGCAATGCTTTGAACACTGACCACGTTGGCATAAACTGTTGTGGTATCAACCACAACCACGTTGGCTGTTCCAGCCACAGTGAACGCAATGTTGCCGTTGGGCACATTTATTTCGCCTTTGGATGTGCCGTTTTCAAACTTGGTAACCGAAACGCCCAAGCTCAAGCCTGTAAGTTGTGAGCCGTTACCAAGGAAGTATGTTCCTGCCACGTTGGCTGCTGTGGTAATATTGCCTGTGGCTGATACTAGACCAGTTGTTCGTAAATTTCCAGCTTGCACGTTGGCAGTGGCTGACACGTTGGCGGCCTGCATCAAGGCTGCTGTGATAATGTTACCACCAGTGATGTTACCTGTGGCAGTGACTAAACCTGCTGTGGTGATGTTGGCGCCTGTGACGTTGCCGCCAGCACTTACAAAACCTGCGGCACTCACATTACCTGCTGTGGTAATGTTACCACCAGCCACGTTGCCTGTCACAGTGGCTAGGCCTGCTGTGACTATGTTGGCACCTGTGATATTGCCTGTGGCAGTGACTAAACCTGCTGTGGTGATATTGCCACCAATCACGTTGCCTGTAACTGAACTGAATCCTGTAGTCAAGACTCCAGTGGCCTGTATAATAGCAGTGGTAGCACCACCTGCTGTGATTACCACGTTGCCACCATTTCTAACGTTGCCAGCAAACACTGTGTCTGCTGAATTGCTCATGGTGATACCTTTGAACACTGTGGGGAACAATGTTGATGTTGGGGCCGCAGCAGTGAAAGTTGCGTCTTTGGATACCAACCCCACTCTGGTACCTGCCACATAAAGACCAGTCACATAGTGAGGAGTTGCTGTGTTATCGTTGACTGTTTCAGGAATTGCACCAGCTGTGCCTTCTGTTGACGTAAATGCAGGGCCCACAACAATAAAACTGGCGCCTGTGTATACTTTGACCTGTTGGTTTGTGGTGTCATACCAAAGGTCGCCTGTGACGTTTGATGCGGGTTGAGTGGCGCTGGCAGTGGCGGCACTGATAGTTTTAAATATGCTACCGTTGTAGACTTTGAGCAAGTTGTTGGTTTTGTCCCACCATAATTGCCCAGTAAGCGGTGCCACCGGAGCGGTGGTATTTGAACCGTTTTCCAACAAGTGGATAAAGTTTTCGTCCAAAAACTCCCCGTAGCCTGCGTAGTTTTTACCCACAAGGGTCATGCTACTTGCGGTGTTTACTGTACCGTCGTTGACTGTGGCAAAAACGCTGCCGTCAGTAAGATTGATTGTATATGCCATGTCTGTTTCCTAGTTCAATATTTATACAGCATTGATATTGCTCAATGTCTGAATTCTCACAGTGTAGTCGATTTGAATTTGCCGATTTAAACTCTTTTGTACAGGGTGGAAAATAACATGAGTTATCAAGCGCAAGTTGTCCACCGCGCCGTTCCAGACCTTGAGTCCCAGTTCGTCAAACACAAATTCCCCGTTAAAATTGGTTGAATTGTCAAAAGCCTGCTGTTGAGCTGGCTCACCGTAATCTAATAAACACTGCACCAAAATATCTGTATACACGTTGCCCGATGTGTGTAACACTGTCATTTTGTTGTTGACTGGGTCAGTGTCAGCTGCTGAGTTGTCGTTGACTACTTTTTGATAGGTTTGGTTGTACAAGTCGGCATTTTGTCCAGTGGTGTTCGGGGGCAAATATGTAATCACTCCGGTGGGATCTACTGAGCTGCCACCGTTGCCAAATGCCATTTGATAGATATAACCAAGATTTCTATCACTGAGAGTTTGTGCCATGGCAATGGATATGTTTTCATAGTGAATAGCGTTGTGATCATTGTAGAAAATTTCGCCGCTGTTGGGATCATGTATTTTCACATGCCCAGTAATTTTTGCCAATCCTGCCGAAATCATGCACGACCCTCCACGTAGGTTTTCTGTGTTTTGGGATCAAAAATTCTCATGTGTGCTTGAACAGATATAGATCCGGTTTCGTTGGGCCGGCTGGGTGTAGCCTGTGTTTTGGGCTCAACTGGTTGTTTTTGTTGTGTGTTTGACATGATCATTTATTTAGTCTGCTTTATTCACCGCGCAAGAACCTTGCGGCCAAAGTATCAGTATCTTGTAAAGCCACACCATTGCTGGCAGTTGTTGCTCCTTGCTGATACCAAGTCACACCCTGCCGTATCAAAATAGTAACTTCGCTGCCGGCTGCTGGAGCCTGTAATTCAGGATACACAGCGCCATCTACTACAAATTCAATGGTCACTGGGTCAAATTGGCTCAGGAACCAGCGATATTCGCTAGTGGCTGTGGTGTCACTGTACTTGTACTGGCGACGCCCGCCCACATACACTTCAATAGACAAGTTTTCTGTTGAGCTGTCTGCAAAATCAGCTACATCAATGCTGGGTGCATAAAACACACTGGTAGTACCATCGCCCATGCCTGTGTCGCTTACTGTGTAATCTTGATATCTTTGGTCCAGTAAATTACCGCGTCCAGTATCATAAACATCTGCGCCAGTACTATGGCTTGCAGCCGCAGTTCCTGCGGTACCGCGCAATAGACTGCTGACAGTATTAAGAGCTGTGTCTCTGCTGCGGTACATGATGCGTTCACCATCAATAGTAATTACACCAAATATACCTATCTCAAGATTGGGTTCAGTTAGCGCAGAAGCATCTGTAACATAAATGGTATCAGCAGTGGCACTGAGATCTTGACTCAATGTGGTTGAAGTATCAGCAGTAATTCGATATGTAGCTTGTACACCACGCATGTCTTGGAATATTCTAAAAGCCATGGATTCTGGAACTATGCTGTCAGTAAACATGGTCACAGCAAGAATTTGTGCAGGAGCGATAGCACCTTGAGCCAAGACCAAAGTTGCGCTTTCAAGGGTTGATCCGTCATCTTCAACGGTAAAATCAGCTCCCTCAAACAATCTATATCCATCCAATGTTACCCACAATCTTCCAGCGTTGACACTAGTACGATTCAACAAAAAGTCATTGCTTGAGACCGCTGTACCAACAGAATAATCATAAGATCCAGGATCTCCCGACACAGTTGCTGCATCATAAACTGTGCTGTCGTAAGGTTCGGCTATGGTCAATCCACTTATTACAGGTCCATTGAATACCAAGGTCACTGGGTTTTGTTGTGCTGTGTCGTTCCAGGTGGTCACAGCAAACACATCATCTAGGTTTACTCCTGAAGAGATTTGTACGGTATTTGCTACCACTCGATAATCTGCTTCAGTGTCCACACTGATCAATATTCTAGCGCCGTCAGGTGGAGGACTAGTAAACACCACTTGACGTCCAGGTGTGTTTGATCCAGCCCAGTTAGATACACTGTAACTGCCTATTGTGGCACCAACGCTTTGTACTTGTAGCACATTGTCCACCCAGACCTGGATGTCATTGGGAGCATCAATAATGCTCTGGCTGTAGTTGCCACGTTGTGGTAACCCAAAACTTACCTCAACATCATTACCGTACCATTCAATACCTTCGGGTGGTTGTAGTCGTAGTCCATTGCGTGTGACTACCATGTTGGCAGAATTACTGCCTTGCACACTGTTGGTCAACGTAATTACAGGTGTAGTTACCATGGCTGCATCAGCCACTTTGTATTGTACCTGTGCGGTGCTCCAGCTGTAGTCAATTGTGGCTGTACCTGTTCCTGTGCCAGCACCCGTAGCAGTAAAGGTCACTCCCACTGTGTTTGAAACCGCACCTATTGAAACAAAATTCGTAGTGCCAAGAGTGGCAATGGTGTATTGATTGCCTTTGATAAAATTACCAGCGTCAATTGTAGTTAGGCCAAACGCTACTAGAGCAATACCCGAGCCTGGGCCGTAACTGGTGCCAAGATCAACTTCACTCTCAAGTGTGGGAACAAAACTTGTCCAGTAGTTTAGGTCAGTAATAACAATTCCAGCTGGTACATTCTGCTGTGCGCGATAATAGGTACCACTGTTGTTTACAATGTCCAATCTTGAATAACTATTCAAAATATTCCATGCAGTGCTGTCAATATAAGGTGTCCAAGAGATGCCGCCAACCGACTCACCATTCACAAACACATAAACATCGCTGATTTCTGCAGTGTTTACTGGAATAATTACTGTGGATCCGATGTCTCCGCCAAGATAATTGGCACGATACAATTGACTGCCGCCACCTAGTTCATATACTGAAATGTTTACGATGTTGCCTGCTGTCACGGTCAACAATGTGATTGTGTAATCGTCCCAGTCAATGGTAAAATCAGTGCCTGGCACAAGATCTATTCCTGTGGTAATATTACTGACCAGTACCTGCACTGGATGTTCAACAACACCTGCCCAACTCAAAGTTGAAGTTACCGCAGGTTCGTATTCGTATCGTATGGTTCCCAGTTGGAAACCATGTCCGTCACGGCTCCAGTCAGCTCCTGGTCGGGTGTACACACGCATGTCCAAGGTGTCAAATTCTGCACCATTGACCAATTCTTCAGGTGCGTGGCCTGCATAAACATCAACAAACTCGCCGCCGTCTACATTGATGTCTGTGGGCAATGTACCCAGTGTTGCATCTGTAAATTCGCTGGCGTATTCTGCATCTACTGCCAGGGGATCGCCTAGAAAATAATCTCCATATACTTGCACACCAGGATAATCAACTCCGTCAATCAGCAAGGGCAATTCAAGTCCAGGCGCATTCACACCTGGCACATACAGACCCATGGTACGGTCTACACCTGACAGCCCCACCCCGTTGTTGAATGTGCCTGCATTTACTTCAGTCCAGTCTTCTAGATTAAAAGTTGGGCCAATCACCGCAGTGGAATCAGCACTAGCGGCTTGCCACACGCGATTGTCAAATCTTACCAACTGGCCATCTTGGTATGTCCCGTTTGGACTCCATGTTTGAACATCACTGAAATACTGGAATCGGTCATACTTGATTACAGTACGGAAAGTTCTTACTAGATTATAATTTTCTACCGCACCAGTTTGTTCAGTATTGAACGTTTGACCTTGGCCTGAACCGATCAAATGCACATAAGCTCTGACGCCTGTGCCGTTACCGCCACTGAATTCAACTGTAGGCGTACTGCGATATCCTTGGCCAGGATCCGTTATTGTAATTGCTACCACCTGACCCAGGCTGTTGATCACTGCGGTGCCTTGCGCCTCTACCACAGCGTCTCCCACAAATGTCACCTGGGGCGGTTCATTGTATCCAGTTCCGCCATCAATTATTTCCACACTGTCAAGACTCAACAGATAGTTTGTATACCACTGTGAATAAGGCCATGTTTCCCATACTGTACTTGACGCAGGTAGATCGCTTTGAATATTAACACTGGCATTGAATGCTGTGCTGTTTTCATAAGGCAACAAAATCGGGCTGGTGTATTTTGCCACCTGCAGATCAGTGTTGAAATAGGCCGGCAAATCAAAGTCTGTGTTGTCTCCAAACGATTGGTCATTTCCAGTGTACTTCAAATTGAACTCGCGCACACTCACGTGGTATGGTTTGACTTCTTGAATATAATCTGACACAAATTCTTGGTTGTCTTGACGATAATTCTGGAACGGCAACAGTTCTCGAATTCTATGGTCCACATCAATCAAGGATGTTTTGACCAACCATTCAGGTGCTGAGAATTCGCTCAACACATAGTTAAACATCAGCACCAGGGCCCGATTGCGTTCAATGGCCAAGTCGTCCACAAACAACTCTTCGTTGATGGCCTGAATAACCTTGCGAGTTTCTATCACTGGCTCTTGATCATAGTACTGTGCGTCAAATACTTCAAGGTCAAATCCAAATCTACCCAGAGCATAATCCCACAATTCTGCTGAAAATTCTATAGTACCATCTTGTAGTACCACACGTTCCCATCCTGTGTCAGTGCGCAGATAAATTTCATATTTGCCTTGCGCATTGGCTGTGACCTTGACTGAGCTGCCAATGTCAACAGTGAGCGCACTTAACGCTGCGTAGTTAGCAACTTCTGTGATTATCTTGGTACTGGGGTTGTATCCTGGGCGATTCCACACAACGTAACTCCAGTAGTCTGGGGTATTGTATCCTTGCACACTGGTCAACACCAACACACGTTGTCCTGCGGTGACGTCACTATTTTGCACAGTGTAAATGGTCCACAGGCCTCGGTTGGCGCTGTCGGATACTACTAGGTATTTGTAACCAATAGGTATAGAACCATTGGGATTGCTCCAAATTGGTTCTTGGAATCCTAATATTTCTTGAGTAGCCACACGCAGATTCCAATTGGTCACTGTGACCCCATCTACCAAGGCTGTTTGACTTGGCTCAGGTTCGCTGGAATTTAACAGATTGAAAATTCTTGTTTCAGCAATGGGATACTGTGCCAGCACTGCATTGGCTCTGGTAAGATAGTTCTTGAGTGCTGCCAAGCGATTCACAAACATGCTCTGCCTTGGGCGGAACTGCACACCATACTGTTCAGCTGGACTTAGATTGGGATCTGGCACCAAGTTACCAAAAGTGTCAACTCCGCAGAAACTGTCTTGAAATTTGCGATACAGACCAGAACTCAAGAAACCGTCTGCACGATCTTGTGGAATCAGTTCATATTCCACGTGAACATTGTCCGTGGTCAATTCACGATCAAATTCAATACTGATAATAGTATCACTGGCTTCAATGTAATCAGCACTGTTGTACAATGCAATGGTGTTGGCATTGATAGGAGCCATGTAGGCAATGCCGCTGGCACGTGGATCTTGAATATAAGATGCTACAGTGCTAGGAGGTAATGTTTTGCCCAGTTGTGTGGCAGTGACTGTAATACCCCGTACCCAGAAATAATATTCCGTGGCAAATGTTCCGTCTATGGTGAGTCTACTATTAACTGTATAAGACACAGCGTTCAACGGTATACCTTCGCCAGTGTAGCTGCTCGGGGGTTGATCGCTGACCACCCATTGATACACATCAACTTCACTACCTGGGAACAACTGTGCCCAACGTCGACTTGCGTACACTATTGAATCTTGGTTGGGGTCAATAAATCTCACAGAACTAATGTTCCACCATAACTCACCCACATGTTCTGCACCCCAGGTGGCGCCGGTGATATTTGCAGGACCAATGTTGTAGGCTGCAGGGTCTACCGCACCAATATAGTCAAGATTTTGTCTAGCCGCTCCTAGTATTCTACCTTGCAACGGATTGATAAAGTCCAAAAATTCTGATTTGGCGCTGGTAATTCGATCATACAAGAACACACTGTTCAACAAGCGAATGTCTACCACTGGTTGTTGCTCTCTTAGAACTGTCCACGAAGGTGTACGAGTTGCATTTTCGAACACAAACACAGCGCCAAAATCGGCGGCACTGTCATCGTAGTCGTTTTTAGGTGCGCCTGCCATAAGCACACCCGAAGTATAGTTTACCGATGTGCCAAATCCATCATATGGTGCAACATCTGAATTATTGACCTGTTGCCCAAACACAAACTTGCCTGGGTTAGTAATTAACAGTGTTGAACTGGGCAAATAATCGTATGTGTAGACTGCTCCACTTTGCACAATAATTGAGAAAAACACAGTGCTACCAGCATCAAAGAATGTAGTTCCGTCGTCAAATTCTGTTTCAAGATACAAGGTACCTCGTGGAGCACCTACCACTAGATTCACAGCAGAGTCATCAATGCTGAGGCTAGCACCAAATCCTGCCATCTCTGTAGCGTACGGACTCTCAATAGTTTGAGTCCATGCAAATGTTTCAAAACCCAAGGTAGCAAATGCGCTACCTACACTACCTGGTGCCACTTGTAGTTTGTCGTATTCTGGCGCGGCATTTGAATTCTTCACGCTGAGTGTTAAGTATCCAGCAGTGTTGACTGTGGCCAACACGTTTGACACTGATCGTGTGATCTGTTGAGCCAATGCACGAACTTCTACACTGGCCAAGACTGTGGTTGATTCTAATAAAGTCCAATAGGCTGTGTTGGTTAGTGATGTCAGCGCAGGCACATTTTGTATAGAAACATATATTTGTGTAGCACTGCCGCTGGTGTTATAGACCACGGTATTGACGTCGTAGCCGGTGGATGATGACCAAGCGCCTGGCACCACAACATCTGTGTCGTTGACACGAATCGTATCGCCATTAACAAGATTGGCCATGGGCACAGTGCTGGTAATAGTACCATACACACGGCTTTGGTTTACAAAACGCTCAACCACGCCGCCTTTGAAAACTTGCTGACTGCTTTGTGGCTCACCTACATATAGACTACAGTTGTTGCTGCAAATGTCTGTGGCTTGGCCAAAGTTTGAGAACTCAGCTATGATGTTTTGATCAATTTCTTGAACTTGTCGGAACTGATTGGTCTCTATTTCAATTATGTCGCCTATTACCATGTCAGCATTTATGGTAACAACATTGCCATTCACAGTAAATGTATTGAACAGTCCTGGACCATCATTCACACTGTTTTGTTGGTTGATCAAGAACTGACCGTTTAATAATACACTAACTGGTCCAGTGACTGAACCAAGCACTGTGAAATCAACTGTGCTGCCGTCTGTACCGTACACAAATTTCTGAACATTGCGGTCAAACACATAAGTTGACCCAGCTTCTGTAAAAGTTTCAATTGAGTTGACTGTTATAGTCAAATCATTTACACTGCTACCGCCCAATGATGTTCCTAGAATGGTCACTGTATCATTGACTGCATAGTCTTGTCCGCCACGAACCACGGTGACTGCATATGATTGTCCGCTGCGGCTCACATCAAATTTAGCACCAAACCCTGATCCAGATGTGCTAGACTGACTGAGATTACTATATGCTGCTGTGCCTGCCACAGCCACTCCTGTTTTGCTCACAGTGTCAATGGCATTTGCCATGGCCTTGTATGGTGTACCAATCAGTACCTGGCGCCCGTCTGTAGTACAGCATACGTTGTGACCAAATCTGTCTCCTGCGGTGAGTCCGCCTGTGACGTCACTGGAATCAATGGTATACACATAGGTAAAATATTCTTTAGCAGACACTACCAAAATGTCTGAACTTCCAAACGATATTAAAAATGTTACTGTGGTTCCAGCAAAGGTATAATCAAGGTTGGGTCGCAATAGGTTGCCGTTGAGTTTGATACTGAACGAATAAATGTTGTCAAGTTCCACTGTGGCCAGACCCAGTCTACGACCGTTGGCGTCTAGACCATCTGCCAAGTCTTGTGTTACCGCAGTGTATGGAATTTGATAACTGTTGTATCTTGCAAATTCAATCAGGGTTTCTTCCAACACAGTGCCTGTACCTGTACCTGTACCTGTAGCAGTAAAGGTCACTCCCACGGTGTTTGACGCTGCGCCTATTGACACAAAATCAGTGGTACCCACGCTTAGAATAGTATATTCTGTTCCAGGTACGATAGCAGTGGCATTAAACAGTCCTGGAGTGTTGTTGAAGGCCACTGTGTTGAGATTGGTAATGGTGTAATCCACTCCCACAGTCTGCACTTGTCTGTTTAGACTGACCTTTAATTGATATATG
>Ga0315903_10001092_pt1 | contig 41169 bp, 61 predicted proteins | sample LakEriMetagenome_7_FD_203524 | JGI IMG/M metagenome (GOLD analysis project Ga0315903, IMG submission 203524) | Freshwater fungal communities from buoy surface, Lake Erie, Ohio, United States - Buoy 2 MA119 | ecosystem: Environmental > Aquatic > Freshwater > Lake | place: USA: Lake Erie, Ohio... | reverse complement strand
CAATTTGCTGTTCGGTAGAGTCATCAATCTTGTCTGCATCAAGACTGGGGTTTCCGAATCCGGTAACGCCCGGATCAATGATGTTTTCTTCTGTGTCTGTCATATTTATTTGGTTGGTTGGTTGATTGATTTATTAGATAAAAATTTTATCTAAAATTTATTTTTTCATAGATTTAGCACCTTTGCAACGCCATTTCCGGCGCGACAGGCTATTTGGACTATTCTTATCCTTCTTCCAATCGCCTTTAATCTTCAAGGAACGAGCGCAATAAGCATCACCCTTTTTAGTGCCGGGGCGAATACGATCTTTCCCATCTGCCGCCTTTCCTGCTTGACCATACTTAACTGTGCGTGTGCGGCCAGTCGCTTTATTAACTACAATCTTAGTAAAGCGTTTTTTAATAGTCTCCATAATTACATTGTTGTGAATGTGCCATTAGAGGCATCGTCTTCATTTGTTTTGGAAGAAATAATACTATCAATTTCTTTCAAAACCCTCTCATAGCCCTCTTTGTATTTTGCCTGCAAAGCAACCTCTTCGATTGTCTTGCCATCACAAAGCGGAACCATTGATTGCAAATATGCTCGTAGCTTATAGCCACTCTTTTGTGAGTAGTCTCTAAACTTGGCAGAGTCTTCACTCGTCCAATTCATTTATTATTTATTTTTTGTATTATCAGCAGTCGCGGCAGGAGAGGCATCGCGGCCAGTAAAGTTCTGGCTCAATGCTCCCTTAGCGGAGTTGTAAAGATCACGAGCAAGACTGCGAAGCATCTCTTGATCGTTAGCGTTAGCACGCTGAGAATAGAATTTATCGTATGCTTCAGGCTCGTAAGGAGTGTCAAGTTTAGCAGGTTGGCTAGGCATAGCCGCGCCAGCTTCATTCTTTCGCATTTCTGTAGGTGATCCGCCCATATTTTTATTAGTTATATGTTATTTTGTTATTGTGCAAATGTTTTATCCAGCAGTTGGAGGCTTTGGAGGATTAGCTACATCATTAACCATTCCAAATTGTGTAGGAACTTCGCCTTCAAGTTTTCCAAACTCACGGGATTGACCAAGTGCAACTCGTCCAGTGCGTCCGCCTGCTGCTGGAGATGGTGCGCCACCTGCGGCTGCTGGCATCAACTCTTCTGGAGGAGGAGTGCCATGTCCTGCGGTAAGATGACTGAACGCTTGCTCTGCGGCAGACTTGAATTGCGAAATCATCTTTGAGTCCATTCCTTTCGCTTCTGCTTGCATGATATGCCCCATGAAATGCTCCAACGCTTTGTTCAGCGGTTGAACCATCTCTGGGGGCAGAGAGCCAGCAGGAGCGTTTTCGATGAGTGGCATGAGCTTTTGAGCCATGACATTCAAGTGAACCATATCGTTGTCTCGCGGAGATACTGGAACCTCTTGACCAGCGATGATGCTTTGAAGCTCGATGATCTGCTGACGGGTTGCTTCAATAGCAAGCGACTCAACTTGGTCTTTCGGAAGAATGACACTATTCGCAATACTCTCACCAAGTTTACGACTCCAATCCAACTTGAGCAATTCGTCTTGATTGACATTAGGATTGCCCATGTATCGTTGGATCATCATGTCGAGAATCTGATCGTTCTGCGCTTGTGTATCTGGCAACAACTCTTCAGCAGGGCTGTATGCCATGAGAAGAATATCCGAAGGAGGAAGATTGCGCTCAAGCATATTCAGAACGCACGAAATCGCTTCCTCATCCAAATGATCTGGCACTTGGAATGGAACCATGAACGATGGCAATTCCATGACGCTACGATCAAACGCATCAACAACATCAGCCCTAGCCCAAACAGCATTAGGAACCATCTGGCGAGCGATGTCTAGCTTGGTCTTCAACTCAGCAGCAGCTTTGATATGCTCTGGGTGACAGATGCCTCGTTGCATACGCTCAACTGCTTTGCTGTATTGCTTTGTAAATCGCATCAAGATTCCTTCGCGGATTTGATTCTCGATTGCGGCCACCCTGTTGATTTCAGAAGCAGTAACTTTCTGGTCACGCACTCCAAGAGCAGAGCTTGGAAGGAATGTGCCAATCTGGATTTCAGCAAGACCAGAAATGAAGCGATCCAAGTTCAAGAAGTCTTGGACATTCGCTGGCATATTCTGCGGAATCACTTCATATCCTTCCGCGATATAAGCGACAGGATGATGGACAGTCAGCGGAGTAGCACCAGCTTTAGCATTCGGGCCTTTTTTGAGGAGCAACATTCCAGAGAGATAGGAATTATCCACAACAAGGTTGCGAGCCTTCTCAACAGCAATATGAGTATTGTAAAGATCACGCCCAGCACCACGGGAACTCATTAATGCACCACTGCCAATCTCAACAGAAAACAACGCGAGGCATTCGCTCATTTTGCTGTAACGATCAATCTGTGTGCAAATCTCGTCGCCAGATTTGTCATCAAAAAGGAAACGGCTAATCTTACCATTTGGCTCACGAACCAAAAGCTCACCTAGTTCGACATACTTCGCATCGTTCTCGTAGCTTGCTCCGTAGCTTCCTTCACGAATCCAATCCTCGTATCGGCGAGCATCGTCATCAGCATCAAGTGTGCGTCCAGCAGGGATTGCATTGTTGATTGCTTTAACGAGATTCTTGATGTGCCAGCCTGCCATTGCGGACATTTGTGGGTCTTCAAGAACTGGCAACAACTCTGCAATTTGATAGCGGCGTTTCCGCGCCCAGATTGGAGTTGCTTCTGTTTCTTGTGGAGTCTCGATAGAAAAGAATGTGTAGTCTTGGCGAAGGAACTCTGGCTTCCAGTCACGAAGATCATCCCAGCACAATGCACAAAATCCAAAGGTGGTATTCTCGTGAACAACTTGTGCAACGATGTCGTCATGGCCCTTCCATCCACGGATACATTTTGTGATCTCTTCGCGGAAAACCTTGGTCTTGTTTTCAGAGTCAACTCCCTCAACAGGAAACTTTGTGTATGTCAGCGTAGGGGCTTGCTCAATGACTTGTTTGAATGGAGGCTGAATGCGGCTAACCATCGTGGACAAGAATCCTGTCGGACGATTACTGCGCCAGTTCTGCCCCATGCTTTCAAGTTTCTTCGCAGCATATGGAGGCTCGTTGTTGAGCTTCTTTTGAATCAGTTGATTCTTGCGGTTGCGCTCAACATTCTGTTGCTTCAAGCGACGATAGGCAGAGTGAGCTTGAGACGCATCTTTGAATGTGCGACGAACTTGAAGCGTCTTTGGATCAACAGTATCTCCATTGCTAGTAGGAGAAGGATCAACAACATCAAGGTTTAGCGTCCTTGGTTTGCTTTGATCTGAAATGCGCGGAGCCTTGTTAGCGTAAGTATCGGTAACAATTGCGGGTAGCGGTTTTAAAACATCTGCCATAATTATTTATTATTCAACCAGCAAAATTCTGGCAAATCATTTGATTCGGATAGCTTGTCTTTGTCAAAGAAAATCGCAGTTCGGTTATCATGTCGCAATAATTTACATCCACCTAGAACTGCGGAGGATTTTGTATCTCTAGCATTTCGGATACTAGCACAGATGCGATCCGTTGCGGCAATGCAAGAAGAACATCCTCCACGCCAGTTCACATTATTCGGACATTGCCTACAAATCTTAGCTCGTTGTTCAGCCAAGTCATCGCTAACAAGTTGAGTCCTCTCGTTGGAATGCAATATGTTTCTAGCCCAAGTCGAGATGTCATTCATCAACTCACTTCTGCCTGTAGGACTCGTTACACTCGTTACAACAACCATGTCCACTCCATGGCAAAAGTGAGGCCAATTACCACAGATATAATTAGTTACATCTCCTTCCACATCACCTAACGGAATATGATTTTCTGCACGATAATTCGTTACATTCTCAAGTAGGTTTTTGTAACTACTGCCAGTAATCTTAACATCACTCTCCATGTAGTGATGTCCTCCGGGCGGAATTAGTCCTTCGATTGGTTTAGGCATATTATTCGGAAAAATCTACATACTCCATTTTTTCGATACCTTGCAAGGCTTTTGTTCTTGTTGGCAACTCTGGCTTTGCATCGGTCATAGTCGCAATTGCGCCTCCTCGTTGTCTCAAAAGAAACACAAGCAAGGAAAGCGAATCCAATGCGTCTGGCGAATGTTGCCGTGTGCGCTTGCAATAATCACCTTTGCTCTCCACACGAACCAAGCCTTGGCCTTTCTGCTTGTATCGTCTCGCAGTAGCTTGGCGCACCAACTCCTCGCTACGGAACCCCGGCGAGATTTTCAGATACTCAAACTCCAAATATTTCGCTAGACCGAAAATTAATTCAGTCACTACACCAGAATAAAGTTGCGATGCTGGCAAGGAATCGTCGCCAAGAATGTGAGTATCCGTAGCGGCAGTTGAATAATTTACTCCAAGCACATCTCCCCACACAGACTTCAATGAATCATGGATGCCAGCACCATTGCCTGTTCGGTCAACGCATACCCAGTTCGGAGCAATACGCATTTGCTTACAGAATTTGATAATGTTTGTGGACTGCTCCAATGTCGCGGCCTTTGGAAATGGAATCTGTGAGTCGAGTTGCAAGACAACCTTTGGCTTCTTGTAATCAACAAATCTGCCACTCATTGGTGTATAGCCGTCAGAAAGCCCAAATCTGCCAAAAGAACAGATTACTTGGTCATTGCCCTCTAAAGCCAAGTCGAACGCACACAGAGGCACTACAGGCCCAATAAAGCGGGTAATTCCCATGGCATTGTCCATCATGCTTGGAGTCATTATCGCCATGGACACACCTTCCTGTGGGAACCAGCCCCTAGCCATGGTATAATATTCTGCTGTCTTGCCTTTGGATTCGTAGGCTTGATAGCCTTCGTGCGTCTGAAGACCGGGGAATACGATCTTCTTCTCAATCACATTCTCGCACCTAGCGGCATCCAATCGCAAGATATGCCAACCATCACGACTCTTCCATTCCAAGTCATCCTCGCAGTCAATCGACCCCCAGCCTGCTGTTGGCTCACAACGCTTGCCAAATTCGCTTGTCCTATCTTTCGGGTTACTTGCCGCAAAAATCTTGATTCGTCCTTTTGCGCCTTCCGTATCCGCCGCAGACAAGATGTTCTGCAATCCTTCCCAGACACCAGCGGGAACTTCTTCCGCTTCGTCCAACACAACATGAGTCCTAGACATCCTTCCCCATTTAGGGTGGGATTTCCCACTTCTTGGGCTAGGGTGGAAACCACGCAATGTTCCCGTTCCACTATCGCCCCTTGGAACAGCAACTAGGTGAATGCCATTTTTATTGTCACTATTAGCTTGGATACTTTTTACAAGTGTCTCACTACCTTCAAATTCTGGTCTAACCAATGCAGTAGTATAAAACTTCTTAATAGCTGCAAATACATTTCGTTGTGCGTGTTCGGCAGTCAATGATACAACTTTAATACAAGTATAGTGAGGATCACGCATCCAATCCAACAAAAACCAAGCCGCCGCACCAAAGGTCTTGCCCATCGCGCCTGCACCTTGGATCAGCAATTTATCTTGATCGAACAAACATCTCCATGTGTTTTGACTGGACATTGGCCTCCAATCATAAACTTGTGGCCCCCAAAGAATCGTTGCCGCTGCCTCAAACTGGTCTGCATCTAGCAAGCTCTGGACATAGTTCTTCACTATTTCCTTCGCTTTTGGTATATCCAATTCGACCTTTCCTTTCACAGATGCCGCATTTAGAATGATATGCTTTGCCGCATACACGATTCCAACATCTTCATCCCTGTCAGCCTCTTCCCGAATTTCCTCGGCTAACTTAATCGTTCTATTTACGCTTCCGCCAATCATGTCAGCTCTGGCAAATTCCTTTCTTGCTTAAACCTAAGCAATACATTCCACACTTGCTCAAGTGTATCGTCACAACCCCTTGCTCGGCGATTTACTTTGTTCCCGTCATCGTCGTAACTCTCAACATTAAACTCTTTAAACTCGCCAGAATCATATCGAAGTTTACTTCTAATCTCTTGCTCCAAGTCGTTAATGACTATCAATGCATCTAATCCATGGATAGCATAAGCATGGTCGTCTTGTTCTTCTGGCAAATTAAATTCTAGGATAGCTTTCATGTTCAATATAATATAGAATAATACAATAAATTATAACACCTAAAATAATATAGTTCATGGGTAATTCTTCATCCCTGCATACAAGCCATTTCCATCAGCATACCAGCCTTGGCCCCTATAGACATCTAGAACATCGCTAAAATATTTCTCATACATCGGAGCAACTTTCCCAAGCGTGAAGTTCTCGCCCCACTTCCTACAATCTATCGGCTTGATGTCATCAATGTTGTTGATCGCATCCACAAAGTCACCCATCGTCCTGCATCGGAATCCTGTGATGCCATGCAGATTGTTCTCTGCAAAGCTACCCCAGTCTGTCGTAATCGTTGGCGTTCCACAAAGCAAATTCTCAACCTGAACCCCTCCAAATGGCTCAATATACTGCGAAGGAACGAACGAAGCCTTTGCATTAGCCATTAGCTTCTTTCTCTTCTCCACATCGGCATACCCGACATATTCAACATGGTCTGGTAACTTGTAGCCTTCTTCTTTCTGACCTGCGATAACTAGTTTCACCCCTGCCCTCTCTGTGGCTTGGATCGCTACATCAACACCTTTTCCACTGTAAACCCTGCCTAGATACAGAAAGTAATCTTCTTTCTTTGGGTTAAACTCGAAATCCTCTACATCGAAATAATTCGGGATGACAACATCATACCAGTCTTGCCGACAATTCCCAACAGCCTGCAAGCCGTAATATGCGTGATAAATCGCGTAACTTTCCCAGACTTTCCACCGCGCCCAATGCCCACCCGCATATCCAATGCCCGGCTCCACGCAAATCATATCTTGATGCGCGTCACAAATTGGCCTCACTCCACTGCCCCAGAAAGGCAGAATGAAATCATGCTTCAACTTCCTTTTCCCTACTTCCTCAATCGCATTCTTGAAAAAGGTCTGATAAGCGTAGTCCTGCATATTGAACTTGAAGAAGGTCTTTCGCCAATCATGCGAACCATAAGACTTTTTAAAATCATCATTCGTCAACACTGTGACATGCTCGGAACATTGAAGCTGTGAATCCTCATGCCCGTAGTGAATGACTTCATGGCCTCGCTCCACCATCATCTTGCCGAATTTTACAACCTTCTGAGTATAGGCGCAGGCATTGTATTCTTTTGATGTGACTGTATGCGGCAAGCCGATTGCGTGGAATCTCATATATTTATTTCCCTAAAATCTTCTCCCCTTCTGTATACCCTCCCCGATAAATCTCAACTCCATTTTCTTTCACGACAAACATTGATGGCTTTGTTGAATGATCCCAATATGATGAAAATCGTTTCTCCTGCAATCTCACCAACTTTATTCCGAAGTCTTGCGCTAGTGAAATGCTCGTGATGTCTCGATCATAAATATCTCGATACACCACAGTCCTGATTCCATAGGATGCAATGGAACGCAAGCAATCATTGCAGGGCAAAAGCGTGATAGCAATCAAAGCGCATTCGTCGGGCTTTACATACCTCAAAGCATTTTGCTCGGCGTGGACGATGTAGAGCCTTCGTTTATCTCGATCCACCCAATCCTCACGCATTCCAGCGGGGAAGCCGTTGTAGCCAATTCCTGCCACTGTGTTATCATGGCGCAATAAACAAGCTCCAACCTGACGCCATGGGTCTTTGCTTTTCTTTGCTGCTACAGTTGCCAACTCTAAAGCGTATTCATTCCAGTTCATAGTTCAAAGGCTCGCAACTCTCCGGGGATGTCATCTGGAAACCTAATGCTGTCGATGTTTGCCTTGTGAAACTCTTCTATTTCTATTGCGTCTTTTAGTTCATCGCGCAGGAAAATCAAAGCTGTTTCGTATTTGTCAAAAGTGGATCGCTCCGTTTCGTGAAGATATCCCTTATGTTCAACGATGAAAACTGGATCGTTTCCATAGCTCCATTTCGTTTCTATGTGCCAATGGCAATCTCGATCCTTGTGATGATCTCCCGCGATTAGCTTGTGGTATTTCTCTGCTAGTTCTGTGACTTGCTTTTCAATCTTCATAGTCCAATACCTCTTTGCTATTCGTTTCCAGCATATGCAAAGCATGATTCAGCTCATGGTGAAAATGCTCCTCTGTGAAATCCTTTTGATTCAATCGGAAAATGCAAGCTGAAACTACTCGCAAAAGTCTTGCATATGTGAAAGCGGCGGCGAGTCCTGCGATGGTGGCGTTTGAATAGTTTGAATAAATCGGCGCACCTTCATCGTCTATCTCATCGCTTCCGTTGTTTTGAATCAAACCCATGAGCCAACCTGCAAACAAGTCGAGCGTTTGAATGAACTCGTTCGGGTCAATTGAATGTTCCTCAATGTCCATCTGGCTTTCGATGTCGCGCTGTCCATCGGCGAATCCTTCCCAATAGTCTTGTGACTTGTCATTCATTGGCATGATTCGCATTCTTCATCTTCTAGGCTGCAGGCGCGAGGAACAATCTCGTTGAAATCCTCGTCAGGCTCAGGTTGCTTGATTTCGCTCCCGTGGTCTTTATCTAGTGTCGGCATCTTGTCGAGTCGATCAACCGCTGATTTGTCGCTGTACGCTTTCCCGTATCTGATGGAAAGCTTGGAAGTATTCGCGGCCATTGCGCTTTCAATATCAACGCCGATAGAGTCCAGCATTCCCGCAATATAAAAAAGCAAGTCGCCACATTCTTCGACGATGTTCGCAATATCTAACGGCTTCCGGTAGATAGTGGCCTTCTTTACTGAGTCCAGCAATTCGCCGGCCTCGCCACTGATTCCAATGGCCATGTGCAGGCGATGACAATCGTCAGGCGTTAGCTCCTCAGCGATGACAGAGCCAGCCTTGCAAAGTTTGCGAACGAATTCGCGGTGCGTGTCGTATTTCATAGGCTTCCCCATTATCATGGTTTCTTCTCTACGCAATTGGTTTTTTCAGCTAAAAAAAGCTCTAGTGTCCTGACTCCCTTTTCAAGTTCGGCGATGCTATCCTCCCGGCTTTTGAGTGCATCCTGCAGGGTCTTGATTAGAAGGTCGGCATTTTCAGGCGTTGGGGTCTTGGCGTAGGCGTGGGATAAAATCTCTAGTTCGGTCTTGGTTTTTTTGGACATAGGGGCGTGGATGATGCCCGAAAAGCTTGGAGAGTCAAATGCGGGGCTTCTAGCTTCAGCAATGGCATTGCATGGGATGGTTTCCATTTACTCCATTTGGTCGGGTAACCAAATATAGTTTTTTGGTAGGAGAACCAAATAGAGTTTTACTGATCGGGAAAAATACCAGATGCGGGAGAAGTTCCTGCGGGAATATTCCCTGTCGGTAAAAGTGTACAATCTCCGACAATTTGAAATTCGGCGCATATGCTTGAACCTGTCACAATGCGACAGATTGAAGCAAATCCCGATCGGGTGCAATTTCGGGGAATCTAGCTAGATTCTCCCTTTTCGGGTATAGCAAAACCTGCGCTGAGATTGTGTCTCGTTATCTATTCAGATTCCACAATTTCGGCCTCGATTGGTTCGGCGTCTTGAATCCTAGCAATCGGGGCAGATAGTTCTTTCAGACTGTCCCTAGTGTCACGATCCGGAACGGAAAAGCTGATTTTGAAGTTTTGGTTCCCTGTTTGCTCAATCTCTACTTTGTCCCCGTATTTCTTTGGCGCGAGCTTGGAGGCAGTCCATTTTAGTGCGTCGATCCGTAACCTGCCAATCTGAGCATCGTGAGAATTAAACGCCTCAGTCATGACCATATCGGCGAATGTATCAGCCTGCTTTGATCTCGCTCGTGCGTAGTCTTGAAAGAAGTCTGGTTGATTGTCGAGCCATTTGTAAACAGTGGGAATGCTTGGAACATCGGGGAGTTGGCAAATTGCATTCAGTGTCATGCCTGATTCGATCAGGTCACAAATGTGTTTTGCTGTGTCTTGATTGAATGGCGTCTCTGGTCTGCCTAAAGTTTTTTCAGTCATTTCTACATTTTGAGCTTGACTGATTAAAAATTGCAAGCCTAAACTAGCTTCGTCAGAAGCTCCTCAATTGAGATATTCATCTCAAATCGGATCGGACTACGCATGAAAATTCATCCGCATTCAATCTGATTCTCATCAGATTTCGCTTTGAAAGTTGGCATGATAATTAATTCGCGAAGTTATCAGAATGGCATGGAAAATGTATCTGGCAAATTGATGGCAAAACTCCCCAGCCTCTAACGGGCGGGAGTTTGCAAAATTGATTCCAAAAATCACAGTCTGAGATTTTCCACAAATGTTTTTGAAAGATTTTTTCGTGAATTTAAACGCCCGCAAACCCGCATCCAGTGCGGTTCCGTGGGCTTGTCAATATTAGAATGCGCGTGTGCGAAAACTTTTTTTCTTGGTGTTTTGATAGTTTCGCGAGAGTCTCTTTTCAGTGAACGACGCAACCCGCGACGCTCCGAAAACTCAAACGAAAAACCAAATGACTACCGAAATCAAACCACTGAAAAAAGCCATCTCGGGGCTTCTGCCATATTATCACATTGAAGCCATGATTGAGGGCATGACTAAATCCGGCGTTTTCACCATCACCAAAGATTTAGAATGCGGAACAATCTCTGCATATCATACCGCATCGGGCCGCGAGGTTTTCGCCGCCATCCAAAAAACGGCTAGCCAATGGATATTCCGTCATCACCCTCAACTCTTCGCCTAACCTTCCCGTTCCCCTCAGAACAAACCCAAATAGAAAAACTAAATGCAAACCATAAACCACATTCTCTCCCTTCCAGTCGATCAAAGCACACTCGACTTTGCTTTAGTGTGCGCGGCCATGATCGCCGCTCGCATCGGGCTTTCCGTCGCATTTCACAAGCTCACTAAGTAAAACCCAACCCAAACCCAAATAGAAAAACCAAATCAAATGAACCGCATCACCAAAAAACAACTGCAATCCCGAATTGAAACAATCAATTCAATCCTCAACCGTCCAGCCACTCCCTATACTAAGCAAGTAGACGGGAAGCTAATCGCCAACATTGGCAACTTCTCTCTTTCACAATGCTACGGAGGTTTCGGTGTTCATCTAATGGTGAATGATGGAGGCGGCGTTTCCACTCCTATATGGGCGGGACACATTCCAGCACGGGACGCTTACGAGCGTCTATCGGCTTTTATCTCTGGCCTACAGTTTCAAAAATAATCCATGCGAACATTTCTAATCCATAAACAAAAACCATTTCAAACCATGAAAACTTGGGAATTATCAGACATAAGATATGCTGGCAATCTCGGCACGCTTGAAATTGAAAGCGGGGAGTATTTCGAAGTATTAGAAACAGAAACCAAGCTCGTTTTCGGTTCAGCTTGTAATGCCGGCTTTTTAGAGTCTGGCTTTATCATGCGCGAAGATTGCGAGTCCTTAGATGAAACCTTGCAAGAATTGCACGCGGATCTCGAAACCTTTTATCGGGACGGGCGCGGCTCCGTTTCCCGTATCGTGTGCAATGAAAGAATGTAATCCTATGCAAACCTTCAACACTAATCGCCTTCGCAATAAATTCCGCGACACTATGCAGGAAGGTCTTGCGCCAATCTCAGACGCTGATTTTTCCCGCATCATTCGCGCTTACCAATATCTAACTCAAAGAATAATCAGAAAATGAAAACCACAAACCACACACCCGGCCCCTTCCCGTTATCAGTCACTCAAGTGGAGGATTTTTATATCATCACCACTAATCAAGGAAACCATTATGCAAAAACCTTTGATCCAGCGGCGGCGCGTTTGATCTCTTCAGCTCCTGATTTGCTTTCTGCCTTGCGTTTCCTTCTTGCTGATTATATCGCAATAGGAGGCGAAAATTTCACAGGGTCGAGCGTTCCCATTGAAATAGCGCAAGCAGCAATCTTGAAATCGGAGGGCTTGAAATGAACACCACAGGCCACAAACGCAAAAGCCGTTTCGCTATCCTTAAAAGAACATCCCAAGAAATGCAAGACGCATTGCAAGCCATTGTAGACGCATTCGGTGATCAAGACTCTCTTTTGATTGACCAATGCAAATCGGCATTGTCCAAGGCGAAAGGGGAAGCATGAGCCTCCCGCCATGCCATCAAGACAGCCCATTGCATTCCGCATGGATCGCAAGGGTTCAAGAGCTAGAAAACGAGGGACTTGATACCAGTGACGCCCAAGGGATCGCCGATATGGAATTTGAAGGAATCAAGAAACCAAAATAATGAACCGCGCAAAAACCATCCAAGACATACTGGAAAAGCAAAGGGAGGAACGAGACAGGCAACGCCTAGCGGATTTCCTTCTTAAAATCTTCTTTGCCCACATAATAATCGTTACCCTTTATTTTTACCTATCAAAATGAAATATCCAATAGGAACAAAATTTATTCCAAGGAGTAGCGAAAGAAATAAATCAGTTTATACAATTGTCGATTGCTTAACAACCCAAAACATTGCTGGCGAAATCATTAAGCAAGTTTATCTCTGCGAGCATGATTTCATGGGTCAAAAGATTCAGACGCAAGAATGCGAGACAACCATTTCAAGGGGTCTTGCTGAAAAATAATTTGTTCCCCCTAGAACATAAACCAATAAAAAATAAATAAATATAATGAAAGAAATAGCATCCGCACTAGTCAAGGCACAACGCGAATTCGGTCCTGCGTTGAAATCATCCACAAATCCTCACTTCCGTTCCCGATACGCCGATCTTTCGGCTTGTGTCGAGGCTGTCATTGAGGGTCTTAATAATAATGGAATCGCACTAATCCAAGAGACGCACGATGCCGAGGGAGGTGTGGCCGTGGAAACTGTGTTCATCCACGAATCAGGCGAGCGGTTATCTGCCGGACGATTCAGCGTTCCAGCTACCAAGCAAGACGCGCAAGGCTACGGGTCAGCCCTAACATATGCCCGCCGATATTCCCTTATGGCGGCTTGTGGAATCGCGCCAGAGGACGACGATGGCAACGCTGCCAGCCGTCCAAGGCCAAAGGTTGATGCTCCAGTGGTCAAGGTTGCCAACACGCCCAAGGAAGCCCAAGGCGAGGCTAATAATGCGAAAGCACCTGCATTGGTTGATGCGCCAGAAATCAGTTGGGAAGCAAATTGGTGGACTCCCGAAGTTGCGGCTACACTCGCAGATGTTCCTGAAGTGAATGCGTTCCTAATCGCCAAGGGCAAGATCAAGGAAGGCCAAACTTGGAAGGATGTCGAGGATGCCACATACCGCAAGAATATCGTTGGCAAGCTGGCAAAGTTTGTTGAAGCAGTAGAGAAAGGAGTCAAATAATATGGATCGCTTTCCTGATCACGATATTGACGACAATGATGAACCCGTGCGCTCCCCCAAGCGCATGGAGGATCAACCAACATGGCATGAAACACTCCAAGAGGCGCGAGACTTCCACGATGACTGGAGCCGTCAAAATCCTAATCGCGTCTATGGTCAAAGCTACCCAAGGGACTGAATCATGCCATATCAACACAAATCTACTGCACTAACAGCCTTGCTTATAGAGATTAAAACCTGCTTCAAGTATCGCAAAAGTGAATTGATGCGGAAATACTGCAAGCAATACATTTCAACCTATAAATACATACTTAATGAAAATCAATAATACTATTAACTTCCAAGGAGAGCGGACAGCAATGTCCGACTCTGGCAACACAGAATGGTTTGAGTTTACTATCATCAGCGACAAGAAGTTGCATGATGATACTGTCAACGAGTTGATCAACGCTCACGGATGCGGAGGCCAAACCTCCTCATTTGAATACTCCATGACTGATGGTCAGCACCTTTATAATGGAAAATCCAAGAGATATTCAGACTAAATGAATCCAGATCACACTCTCTTTCTTATCTGTGCGGGATTTGAAGCAGCAAAAATACTTCTTCCCGTTCTGGTAATCGGATACATCACACTTAAACTTAACTAAATAAATATATGATCAGACACTCACTACTACCCAAGCTCGCCGAATGCCCTTGCTATGAGTCCAAGCAAGGCGAGGCAGGCCCAGCCGCACAACGAGGAACCAAGCTCGATGGACGATTCCGCGAGGCATTGGCTACAGGTGAACTTAACGAAGTTGACTTGTCCAAGGATGACATTAAGGCTCTTAAATGGGCTTTGAAAGAAGTCCGCAAGATTGCAGGGAAGAACCCTATAATATCAGACGAGGCACTTCTAAAGGTTCAAACCCCCGGCATTGAACATGAAGGAACAGAAGATGTTCGCATTCCAGATATTCAGACAAGCCTAGACCTGAAAACGGGAATCCAGCGGAGTTACTACGCACAAATGGGGGCATACGCTTGGGGTAACATGGAGTCACATTTCTGCGAGGAGTGGACTTGTTACCTTGTGTTCTGTGACCAGAAGGAAATCGTGGAGCATAAGTTCACGCTGGAGCAAGCCAAGAACATCGTTAATCGGATTCTGGACGCTCACAGCAATCCAGCCAAGCAACCATCCGCTTGTGGCTATTGTTCATGGTGCGCCAAGAAGGATTCATGTGTGGCCGTTGTCCAGCCAGTCCAAGAAGCCCATGCTATAATGGAGTCAGCCAACCTTGCGGTTCTGCGCGAGGAAATCGCCAACGACCCAGCAAGACACGCTCGATTCCTTGAAATCAATAAGGTATTTGAGTCTGAGCTAGTCAAGCCACTCAAGGATTTGGCAAAGAAGAAGCTGGAGTCTGGCGATTATCTGCCGGGGTTCAGGTTGTCCAGCGTCAAGGGATCAGAGTATTTTGATCGAGTGTCCATCGTCCGTGCTGCCATTAAGGGCAAGTGGGGAATGGATGATCTGGTTGATGCTCTTGGCGGCACAATGTCCGGATCAACATTCCGCGAGTTGTGCGAGAAGTATCGCACTCCAGTTGCTGAAGAAGAAGCTAAGCGCAAGGATGGATTTAACAAAGTTATCGAAGATAAGAAAGCAAAGAAATGAGAATTAGAACAGGATATAAACAAAAGAGTCGGCATCATATGTCACTCACTGAAAAAGAAGCGATCCGCGAATGGAAGTCACTTCAAAAGCTCCAGCCAACCCAATGGATGGAGCGAATCAAGAGCCTACCAGAACGAGCGCAAGGGCAGATTGCTCGCATGGTCTGGTGGGATTTCTGGAGCAATCGTCTAGTCAGTGAACGATGGAGCGAGTTTGACCACTGGCTGCAATTTGATGAGCGTGAGGAAACTGATCCAGTTCCCAAGACAACGCTGATCAAATGCCTCAAGGCTATTGGATACCCAAAATACCGCATTGATCTGCGTTTAATGGCATTTCAATAATAAACAAAACATTAACAAATAAATATATGACAAAGAAAGAAGTATTAAACAATCAAGTCGATGAAATAATGGATTCGTTCGACTTTCGCAAAATTGAATTAGTAATGCAGAACCTTAATTGGACATGGAAGGATAGCAAGATTCCACCAGATGAATATGAGATTAGGCGAGAGGCAAGAAGTCTTATGCGTATGGCTATCAAGAAAGGTGAATATGTTAGCACGGGAGGCTTTATTGCAAGTTTGCATTGTGGCGAGGAAAATGGACAGAAGTGGGCAAGAATTGATCTTGTTTTTGCTATCGAACAAACATTCGGCGAAGGAGAAGTATATGACCAAGAATGAATTGTGGAGAATATATGTTAAGAAGAATCCTTCATTTGAAGGAGATGGCAATGTTACCATGTCAGCTAAAGGATTGCGTAAGCTATTCGATACGACATGGGATACAGCATACTACGATGGAGAAGATGAGTCTGTTGAAAAAACAGGACAGAGTTTTCAACCAAGATCAGCATCAATAAACGATCTAATGTCCATATTCGGAATGAAATAAATATATGAGCCTAATAATAAACCAAAAACAACTCGCAGATACAATTGAATCTCTTGAACATAGAATCAAGAAACACGAAGCAGCCATTCAAATAATCAGAAAAGCAATTAAAGAAAAGCAAATTGGCTTTGAACCAAGCGTAGCAGAAGACATCCTTAACCAAATAGAAAACATATACAAATGAATATCATACAAAAACTAATCTATTCCATGCAGAATAAGAGTGATGACAACTCAATTCCAGCTAGGTTTGAGCGATTCCATCAAGACAATCCTGATGTATATCGTTCTCTCGTATTGCTCACAAGGCAAGTCATGGAGCGAAATAAGAGCCGTAAGATTGGCATTGGAATGATGTATGAAGTATTGCGCTGGCAGTATTACATCAACTCTGATGCTCAAGAAGACTACAAGCTCCCGAATGAATATCGGGCTTGCTATGCTCGCAAGATCATGGCGCAAGAGTCTGATCTGGCTGGATGCTTTAACACACGCAAATCTGTTGCTGATATTGTATGAGTAAAAATATATTTAGGCAGAAGCGGACTTCAAACTTCACTGTAGTTCCAAACGAGTTTCTGCATAGCGATAAGCTGTCATTCAAGGCCAAGGGGCTGTTGTCCTACCTTTTGTCGCTGCCGTCAGATTGGGAGGTTCATATCTCTCATCTGGCTACAGCTTCCAAGGATGGTCACGATAGCGTCTCTAGCGGCATGGCAGAGCTTTTAGAGGCTTGCTATGTGTGGCGCAGACCTCGTTGCGGAGCAGAACCGGGAGGCTGGGAGTATTTCGTTTTTGATGCTCCTCAGACTGAATCGCCATTTGGTGAATCTCCGATTCGGGAAAATCCGACAACGGAAAATCCCGATTCGGGAAAATCGGCAACTACTAAGAACTATAATAATGAAAAAAGAACTAAGGAGAATAAAGACACAAGGACAACTGAAGAATTTGTAGAATATCTCAAGAAAACATACGACTGGGTAAATATTGATATAGAACTCAAGAAAATTGATGCTTGGCTTGCAAAGCCTGCAAATGCTAATCGCAAGAAAACTCGTGCATTCGTTGAAAAATGGATTGCTCGTTCAGAAAAACCAATGGAGAAACAACCCTATGTTCCCGGCTCAATGCTTGGAATCAATCAAAGCTACACGCCATGTCTTTAATCCCAATCGCAAACACCGCAGAGAATGCAGCCATCTCTTTGCTCGTATCCAATCCAGATTGTTATTCACAGCTTCACTGGGAACCCTCGTATTTCTTCCAGAATGCCACTAGAAGCGTTTTTGAAGCAATTGAGGCCATCCATAGCCGAACTGGAGTTATCACGGCAGTTTCTGTCATTTCAGAGCTAGAAACAACTGGTAAACTCGCAGAGGTTGGTGGAACTGATTCCGTGATGGAGATGATTAAGACCATCTACATTGCTCCCGGCCCTGTATCGGTATCCATCGCTGATGACTATCGCCAGCAACTCATCAAGGCTAAATCATACCGAGATGCTATCAAGCTAATCACAAATTCAGACAGAGACATTCGTGAGATGCGAATGGACTTGAATGAACTCTCAGAGCAAATCGCAGGATGTGTTGTCACTGATTCCGAAATCAAAACAATCAATCAACACATCAATGAGCTAGTCGATGATCTTGAAAACAAAAACAAGCTGGATACATTCAAAACTGGAATGCACGATCTCGACATGGGATTCGGAGGTGGATTCCATCGAGGAGAAATGGTTGTTGTCGGAGCGCAGACATCGGGAGGTAAATCAATCTTGCTTTACCAAATCGCTCTGGAAGCTCTGATGGACAATAAGTCTGTTGCGATCTTCTCGCTTGAAATGCCGTGCAAAACAATCCTTCGCCGCATGGCTTCAAACATCATCGGAAAGAAGATTGTGAATCAAGGTGACTTTGGAGATGGGACATCATTCGTCGCATCATTCAAGGAAATCGCCAATGCGCTTCAAGCTCTGAATAAAATGCCAATCACTCTTCGTGACGATCTCTCTGAAGTTGGAGCAATCGACGCAGAAGCACAACGATTGGCATCACTAGGAAAGGCTGATGTGATTATCGTGGACTACCTGCAAATTGTATCCATGCCGAAAGCTGATAATCGTGAGCAAGCGATTTCAGAATTGACTCGCAGATTAAAATTGACTGCCCTAAAAAGTCAGTCTCTTGTGGTCACTGCAAGCCAACTGAACGATGATGGAAAGCTACGCGAGTCTCGCGCAATCGGACATCACGCTGACCATGCGTTGTTCATCATTCACGAGAAAAATAATTCCAGCATCGTTGTGGAGAAAAACCGCCGAGGCGCACGGGGAGTAGGTTTCCCAGTTGTCATGCGCGGTGATATTTCACGATTTGAGCAAACAGAAAAACAAGAAAAGAAAAAATGAGTGACACTGATGCAGCATTCATTGAGGCCAGTAATTGCTTCGACTTTGCAAATCATATCTGGGCATCTCGCCAATCAGAAAAATATGATGATGCAATGAAGGCATACGAACTAGGAGTAAAAATCTACCAAGAAAAATTTGTAGAAAAAAAGATTTGCGCGGAAGATGATTTTGAGTTCTGATCTCTCGCGTAGCAACGCTACTAAATAAATACTATGGATAAAAAATACATTGATAAACCCGGAAAGTATATTTGCACAGTCAAAGCCCCCGGAAACGGATGGCTAGATCATCCAGAAGGCAAAGCACCATTCATTCGCATTCCTTGCATCGTTGATATGCCAGATAGCGATCAGCATGGATGCGAGTCGGTCTGGTATGGATACCTATCAGAAAAGAGCCGTGAACGAACAGAGGAGACTCTTAAACAAGTTTTCCAATGGGACGGCAACTGGGACAACGAAGATAGTCTTGATGCCTTCATTGGCCGCAGGGTTCGCTTGCAATGCGACGAATCTGAATGGCAAGGCAAGACTCAAGTCAAGGCTCGCTGGCTTAATCCTCTTGCCACAAAGCGAGAGAAGAACCGCGATGAATACGACAAGAAGCGCAAGTCAGTTCTTGAGCAGTTGAAGAAAGACTACCCACATCTTGCTATTGGAGGAAAGCATACTCCAAAGACGCATGATGATGAAGGAGATTCCATACCCTTTTAGCCTTTGAGAGAACAAGGGGATTGTGGCGGAGTGGTATCTGGTTATCATTTGCCCCTGAGCCGTAACCACATAAAACGGCTCGCTCTCAACCTATAAATAAATATATGATTGTAATGCTGGATACATCTGGCAATCTTCAAAAAGCAGGTGAAGAACTTGGTTGCCATGTTGAGCAACTTATTACTCCGCTTACTCGTAGAGCTATTCAAGCTCCCGGAAAGCATTACTGCATGGACAATGGAGCATTTGCTACATTTGAATTAAAAGGATTCTTGTCTCTATTGGAAAGGCAAAGATCAGAAAAACACTTATGCCGATGGGTTGCTGTTCCAGATGTTGTTGGAAGCGCAAGGAGAACCATTGAGGTGTTTCACAGATGGAAAAATAGAATTGATTTCCCACTTGCGTTTGTTGCTCAAGACGGGCAAGAAGACTTGGAGATTCCTTGGGATGATTTTACTGCGATTTTTATTGGAGGTTCTACTGATTGGAAAATGTCGCACCATGTGGTTCAGATTATTAAAGCGGCTCAGGCATTAGAGAAATGGGTTCATGTTGGTCGCGTGAATACACCCGGACGCTTTGAGTATTTTGAAAATCTTGGAGTTGACTCGCTCGATGGAACAGGACTTGGGCGATACACCCATATGCGTAAAGCAATATACGACCTTCACAACCAACCAAAACTATTATGAATACATACGAAACCACGCATAGGGCTACTTGCCCAAACGGGAAATTGATTGACACATACGAGATCAAAATAACGAGCCATGACACGCTTATCGTTGAGGATTTAATGGAAATCCTAGCATCCGCACCAAAGCAAATCTTCCAAGAAGACCTTGCTGACCATCTCCGCGCCAAGCTGGGAGCGAAAGTGGAAGTTGTTGGATGGCACTACGGAATAAAAATAACCTGCGTTAGAGAATGAAGACTACCATATTTAAAGATTTTGCATTTAGTGCGGCTCACAATTTAAAGATTGAAGGGCATCCGTGTTCTGCAATACATGGACATAACTACAAGGTAAGAATAGAAATTTCTGGCAGAACAGATCAAAGTGGAATGATAAAGGATTTTGATGAAATCAAAAAACGAATCCAGCCAATAATTGACAGACTGGATCATTCGTATCTAAATGATATAATTATACATCCTTCAACATCAGAAAACATAGCAGCATGGATATTTAACCAAGCTAACAATCAACTTGGTTGTGTAAAAAAAGTAACGCTATGGGAAACTGATTCATGCGGTGCAGTTGTGGAAAAATAAATATGAAAACAACTACTATAACAGCATTTACGCTTTTATTAATAGCCTATATGTCATTCTGCATGGCATGGGAAAAAGTAATTACAAAACCAGACTTCAAGATTTGTCCTATATGTGGACAGAAAATTAAATGAGCGAGCCAACACGAATTGAAGAACAGCGCAGGATCAACGATCTATATGCATCCGGCCAAATGTCACGCGAAGAGTGGAGTAAGCTATACGACGAGTTATCTTCTTCAAAATGGACAGCAGAAGGAAAAGTCAAAGAAGAAAAATAGAATGAACTTTACCCATGAGATTCTGCGACAAATGGGATATAAGGTAGACGCCAATGGAAACTACTCACGAACTGAAACTAACACTCCACGGGTATCTGACCCCAAGCCTAAACCAGTTGCTAGGAAAACACTTCCGAATACTAATAAGGCACAAAAAGGAAGCAAGGAACGCATTGTTCTCCGAATTACGAGGTATGCAACGCGACTACTTGATGAAGATAACCTTGCCGGGGCGAAATTACTGGTCGATCAATTACGATATGCTGGAATCATACCTAACGACGACCCACAGTGCCTTAAAATCATCCTTGACCAAATCAAAGTCAAACACAAGACGGAAGAACGCACAGAGGTTGAAATCAAATAGTTGTAAAAAATAATACCTATTATCAGGGAAAAACCACAAAATTCCCTGATAGTAGGTTTTGGAAAATATAAATACATCAATAATAAATAAATATGAAATACATACTACTAATAGCTCTAGCACTACCAGCTTGCTCTAGCATCAGCAAAGAGACATATACAGAGTCACGCACATTGACATATCCCAAAGGTGGTTATCCTCACATAAAGGATATGTATCTGCGTAATGACAATAGCGGAAATGTCTCAACGCATGGAGTAAATCCAGTAAACAACAATAATGTCATGGTTGCTCCCGCTGTCCCAGTTGAGCCTGTAAGCACTCAAGAAGATTGGAGGTATGTGAATCCAGACCTTCCAGTAAAGCAAGAGCCAACCTACGAGGACATACAGAACGAGAATAAACTACTTCTCGCTAAATATTACAATGATTGGTTGAGGGAGTAGCAGGAACGGAGATTTTATTATATAGCACAAGTCTTTGTTCCCTTTTTAAGATTGTCTATTGCCCATAATGGCTGGAGATTCTTCCAATTAAAACATTCCTCTTGTTGTATTGGAATTGTTAAATTAAATCTATTGCAAGGAATTATATGGTCAATATGCCATTTCCCGTAGTTTTCCCAAGACATTCCTTCTATCCATTTTGATTCTAAATGTTTTTTTAAAAAATCAATTGAACATCCAATAAGAGATAGTGATGGTTTTCCTGTAAATGATCTTTTTAATGCGTCTTTAAGCCTTGATCTTAAATTTAACCTGATGCGATATTCTGGTTCTTGTTTTCTTTTTCTATAATACTCTCTCATATTGGCATTATGTTTTTCTTTATTTTTTTGCCTCCATAAGCGAGCTGAAATTGTTGCTTTATATCTGTTCCTATATTTCTTTTTATTATTTATATATTTTTCGTAATTTGTTTCCTTTAATAATTTATAATATTTTCTTGCGTTAATTCTTTGTTTTTCTAAATATCTTTCAAATGTTTCTTTTTTATACCATAATTCAGTTCCATTTAAATATTTATAGAATTTTCTTTTATCTCCATGTATTGGATGGTTATCTCCATGTTTAAATGTTCCAACAGGCATTCCTGTTGCGACTTTTAATAGTTTCATTTGCAAATATTATATTACAAAAAACAAAAGTCAAGTGCGGGCTTTCGGGGGTTTGGGATATAAAATATCTCTCATTCCGCCAATTGGGCCTAATAAATTAAAAGCCCTACCCTGAAGCGTCCTTCAGGTTCATCTGTCAATTCAGAATGTCAGGTTGCGCACAGCATATTGTCCCAATGCGGAATTAGATTCCATCGGAATCCAGAGGCGTGACGGGCAGTTAAATCTCAATACTTGATTCGCTCTTTTTTGCGATCAGTATTTTTCTTTTTATTACGATGCTCTGACCAATCAATCTCATCGTAGTTATCTTGCCACTTGCGCTCCCATGTCTTGGTGCGCGGTTTGTCGCCTTTTCCGTTACGATTCCACTCGCTGTCCTTCATCTTCATTTCCTTGTTCAATAGATTCGGTTTTTTCTTTAATAAGAACTTTCTCCATTAAAGAGCAAGCAACCATCAGTTCAAAGTTGAAACGCTTTGCTCGATTGATGATGTCAGCAAAGACATCGTGAGCAGAGACAGTAGTAATGTCGATTTGCTTCAGCACATGGTCAATGGCCTTAGCATGGTCTTCGCTGATTTGCTCTGGTTGTGTATTTTCTTGGCTCATATTATTTCTTTCGGATGATATTTATTTTAGACTTCTTCGGTTTCATCATAGAAACGCGAATGTTTGTTTTCTTCGGATTGCTGTCTGCTGTTGTGGTTATTGTTGGAGTCTCAAATTTAAGACTCGCGGATGTTTGTTTTTTCATTGTTTCTCTCGTTGTTCAATCATGGCATTTGCCATTTCAAAAGCAAATTCTGCGACATCCTTAACGGGAATATTTTCACCGAACTCTTCTGGATTAGCAAGCAATCCATTCATGGCTTGTGCCGCAAAATAGTCCCTCATGCTCATGCCAGTATTCGGGCGCACCTTTGGATTTGCAGCATCGCCCGGATACGCTTGCACAGGAAATGCAGGATGATTCCCACCTAATGTATTTGATTTATTAACCATATTTATATTCTGCCCCACCTAGATTTATAGTAAAGTTCGTTAAGCCTAACTCGCTCTGCTGTCATTGTCCAGAATTTATCGCAAGCAATATTAACTAACTTGCAAGTCTCATAGAACCACGGATCATAGTCGCTGCCATCAACGCCAGCCTTCCTATGGTCATGCGCCGAATCCCTTATGTAAGTCTTTTTTTCCATAAATTCTCTGCATCAGAAAGAGACAATACTGACCTTCCATTCCGCGAGTTGACATCGTTATGTATACCAATTCCCCATTTCCACAAGTCTGAAAAATCTGGAGGAAATTGCTTGCAATAGTCTTCAAAATGTTGTTGGCACGGGCAACCATTCCACGGAATAGAATCAACCCAGTTCTTAAACCAACTCTGCATGAATGCTAGGTCTTGGCAGTTCCTGTTGCGAAGTGAGAACAAATGTAGTTCCGCCCAGTATCTAGGCCCATCGCGGAGTATCACAGATTGAATTAGCGCACGGCTGCGCTCCGATTCATCCAATGCTCTCTGAACCCAGTCGCAATGCTCATCCCAGTTCAATCCGATATGCTCACAGACCATCTTCTCAACATCATCAGCAATCGAATGACCACTAATCGACTTTGAGCGGACGAATGTTTCGACCAGTTTACCAAGTGCTACGAGGAATGAATGATCTTCCCTAGCACCATAATCAACCACAGGGATAATCAGATGATCACCGATAATCTCGGAATCACTAAATGGCATTAGTGATGGATCAACTGACTTCGCCTCAAACTTCATTTATTTATTTATGTGCTTAGAATCTTTACTGATCCCACCAGAACGCCGAGGCCATCGCGTATCCACCTCCGACGAAAGTAGCAATAGCAAGAACAAGAGAAACCAGAGAATCATGTGTCATGGCTACTTGCCCTTTTTGCGAGTCTTAGCCGCTTTCATTGCGCGAGCCTTGCGCTGAACACTATAGGCGATTGCTACGGCTTGCTTTACTGGCTTACCAGATTTAACTTCAGCAGAGACATTACGATCAAAACAATTTTGTGAGGCACATTTACGGATTGGCATAGGTTTTATGTTGTATGTTAATTTTACTTTGAATGCAATGAATTATTCTTCTTCAAAAGAAATTTCAGTTTCTTGATTTTCTTCTTCAGGTTGTTCAGTTGTTTTCAATCCAAAATCAGATGCCTTTAGATTCTGAATGCCATAGGTAGCAAACATACGCTGAATTGCTGGGAAGTTTTCTTCATTAACCTTCAATAGCAATTTACGGGCAAGCTCTGGATCAGTCATTGAATCAATCATCATATTCTTGAATAGATCAATGACTTCCTTATTATACTGACGCTGAACTTTCTTAACAAGGTCAGTTGACTTCCATGCAACATACCCCTTGATGCCTGCAAGACCAATTCCAGCAAGCTCAAGAACAGTGTCTTTAATATCTTGAGCTTTATCTTCTGGAGATTGAAACCCAGAAACCTTTAGCTTGGAACGACGAGACATCATATCAAGCTGTTGGCGAACAGTGTCCATTGCTTCAAGTTCTGGAGAGTCTTTTCCAAATACCATCTCAAGCGAGTTCCTAGTTGCAGAACCTTTTTGCATCAAGTCATTCATCTTTTTAAGATCAACTTGGAAGTCTGAAAGGTTAGCCTCATGTGAAGCAATGCCTTTGCCTACGCTTTCTTTTGATGTTGTCCTTGCTTGGCTATTCATCCATCCTCTAAATGCGTTTTTAAGACCTTCTGTGGCTTTTCCTGTTGTGTCTTTCGATGCTTGTTCCAACAGATTCTGAACTTGCTGTTCAGCATTAACCTTGTTAGACATTACTTTATTAACAACCTCGTATGGATTTCCGCCAATAAACCTTGCAGCAGGATTAGAGTTTGGATTAGTAGCAAGTTTTATTTCATCATCAAGTTTTTTGACTTGCTCTTGATAATTCTTTTCAATTTCTTTTGCTAAAGCATTAGCTTGTGACTCAACAATAGAAGCATTTTGTCCTTCTGCTATTCTCTGCTTCTTGAAATCAAGAACTGATTTTTTAGCATTAGCAACTTGATCTTCAAGAGTTGCGAATTTATCTTGAATCTCAGAGATTCTTTTTCTGGATTCAGGGAAAATCTCAAGGATTCGATTTCCCTTGGTTTGCAACCAATTCTCAATGGATTTAGATGTTTTAGTTCCCTTTACTTCACCAGACATCTTGCTTAATACCCAGTCCGAAACATTACGAATAGCTGTTGCCCTATCAGCTTCTGCGGCTACAACTTGATCTGGCGTTAGATTAGGAATATCCTTTTTACCAATAATAGCATCACGCAATCTTTGAATTTCTTCTGGAGATGCAGAGGCTTCACTTCTTCCAATAAACTGATCTATTGTTTTAGAATTAAGTGCTTTGGGGCCAAAAACATCTCCAGATGCTCCCTCTTTATACCTTTGAGCATATTCATAATATGCGCGATTGGCCTTTTTAAGATTTCCACTAACATCTTCAAGGGATGCAATATCATCATTCAGCGATTGCTTGAATTTAATCAAGGCTGGAACTTCTGCTTGTCTGGCTGAACTAGATTGAGCGGCACGAATTTCAGAATTAATAGCACGAATATCTGCGCGAAGCTGATCAAGTGTGCGAAGTTTCATGTTTCCCTTTGCATCTTGAACTTCACCAAGGATTTTTTGAACTTCAGCAGGGAGTCGCCGTTCTTCTCCAAACTCTTTTACCAATCCAGCCTTAGCTTCAGCTGTGTTCTTTTGATAGAACTTAGGAACTTCTTTTTCTGCGGCATCGTAAAGATCATTGATATAAATTTTCTCACGATCTTTCTGACGCTTAATTGCTTCAAATGCGCTTTCGCTCAACTTGTCTTTTACAGTTGATTCTTTAAGTGTTGAAAGATCAGAGAAAAGATTTTCATACTCATCTTTTACTTGCTGGAAGGCATCTTCAGCATTAAGCACTCCCTTATCTGCTTCGGCCTTGATTGCCGCCGCTTTTGCTCCAGCCTCTTCAATCAATTTAGCAGCCTCCGCATCTCCTTGAGCTAATGCAGTCTGTTTGTTTTTCTCTGATTCAGAGACGATATTATCAATTACTGATTTGAAGTATTGTTGAGCCTCTTCAGGGGAAGCCCCACTGGGAGCAAGTCCTTCACCAAGTTTGCGAGACATACCAGCAATATTTTCTAGCTTCCTACTAGCAAGAATATTGGATTCACGCTCTAGCATATCCTGCATAGCCAAAAGACCGGGATCACCAGTAATGTCACCAGTCATCATTTTAACTTGAGCATTACTTACTTCTTGAGAACGAGCCAAGTCATCTAATGCTTGAGCTTTATCTGAAACCATTGACTGATATGCGCTGGAAGCAAGCTTTTCAGCTTCTGCTGTCTTTCGAGCGGCAGATTTAGGTAGAAGAGTTAGTGCGCCTCGGCCAAGCCCTGCTGCAATTGGAACAGCAACACCAGCACCAAGACCTCCACCAAGTTGAGCCAATGGGCCTGCTCCCTCTTGTCCCATCTTTTCCATGACACCACCAGCAGCAGCACCAGCGGCAGCTTGAACCACAGGACGCTCTCCCATCAATTTAGTAAATTTACGAGTCGCTTCAGCGGAAATTCTTTCACCAACAGGAAGAATTGTTTCGGGTTGAATTGCCTTACTAATTGTTCCAAGTGCTTTTGCACCACCGCCCATTTGTGATGTGCCAGCAGAAACAGCCTCAATAATCTTTTCTCCAGAAGATTCAGGTTCAGGAATTTTTAGCCAATTCAATGCGTGCGTTACGGCATCTTTAGTATTTGAATAATTTGTTCCAAAGTTTGAATTAACCAAATCAATGGTAAGGTCTGCAAGTTGACCTGCAACAACGCCACCAGCAGCACCCACAGCCATTCCGGGAGGGCCAAACGGAATCCCAAGCAATGCTCCTGCTCCAGCTTGAGCAAGAGTTGGGGAAACGCCGCGAACTACTGCACCCGCAACTCCCTTTGCCGTCATTGAAGGTTCTTCTTCAGGAGAAACCTCGTCATCTGGAGTGAATTTAATATCAGTTTCCTTTTCCTCTTTTTCTGGAACAAAATCAATTGCCATATAAATTATTGAAGTTTGTATCCTTTAGAAAGAGCCTCATCTAGTTGAGATTTTGGAATTTTACCAACTTTCCCATCTGGAGAAATAACGCTAACTTTTTCAGTTTGTGTTACTTTTTCTTTTTTAGGATATTTGATTTCTGGAGGATTATATTCTGGATTATTAGCCTTTAATACTTCAGAAGCATCGTTATAGATTTTTTGACGCTTGCGTTTGATTTCTCTCAAAACTGGTAATATATCTTCTGATTTCAAGTTATCTGGATCAAAAGAGCCTTCAGTTGCCTTAAACATTGCCATGTCTTTATCTGAAGCATTTCCAACAGCCGCTCCAGTTGGAGATGCCTGACGCATCGAGGTAAGAGCATTTATTGCAACAGTGCTTCCAACTGTTTCAAGTTTAGCTCTAACTTTGGCTGCATCAGTATCAATTGGCATTTTAGAGTAAAGCGCACTCATCCTACCAACAGACCAAGGATTTTTTTCAATAGTTGAAATTATATCATCAAGCTCTCTTAACGATGTAGCTGCTGTTTCAACATGGTCAGCAAGCGTTTTATTTTCGTCTTTTATTTTTTGCTGACGAATCTCCATATCTTGTTCGGATTTTTTTGCGTCTCTTTCTTCTTTTGCTTGCTGTAAAGAAAGTTTCTCTTCCTCAATCTTTGCTTTCTTTTCCTCCCGTTCCTCTGAAAGACGCTCTTTACGAATAGAAACAGGAGATAGATAACTAAATCCATCTTTATCTTGCTTAACTTCAATTCTATAATCTGGATTTGTTTTCTTTAATTCTTTATTTATTTGAGATGCAGCATTCTTTGCTTCTGGTTCAGTTTCAAACAAAGTAGTTGGAACTACGGGTTCCTCAAATTCTTCAGCAGCAGTAATTTTTTCAAGAGGCTTTTCTTGGGTTGCAACAGCCTGTGCGGGGAATTTCGGTGCTGGCAAGTCTTCTAACACTGGAGCGGCAGGTGCAGCAGTTGTTGAAACTGGGATAGACTCAAGTGCTGGTTTTTCTTGCGGAACCCTTGGAGAAGGCTTCCAACTAAATACCCCCGGTCTTTCTTCAGGAAAATCACCAGTTGGAGTTTCAAAATTAGCTTTCAGTTCTGGCTGTTGCTCTGGAAGCGGATATTCTACAGTTTCAGAATCGGAACGCTCCTTATCAACTTTAGTCTCTGGAACCCTATCAGAAAATCCAGAATATGCCTTCTTAAATTCATCATACTTTTTAGCAAACCCCGGTTTACCGCTATTTTCAGAAATAAATCTAGCCTCTTCTTTTGCGTAAAAATCTGCGTTATCAGATTTCTCTTTAGCACCATAAAGCATAAGCTCGTGAGCATACTTACGCTTCTCTTTAGCTTCTTGTTCTTCCTTCTCATACCTAGCAGTAATCCCACCCAATGCGCCTTGAGCAATATTAGAAACAGCACCAGCAATGCCTTCAGCTACAAGCTCTGGTCGAGAAGACTGAATCTGGATAGCTTGAAGTGGCTGGAACTGCAATGCAGCACCGCGAGTCACATCGAGTGCTGGCAATGGTTGCAGACCACTAAGGTTAGCAAATTGAGGAGAGAAGGAATAGTCAGCCATTAGGAGCCTCCTAATGCAAGATTAGAAGCAGAAGGGAGTTTAAATACATTGGCAGGGCGACCAGTTCCCCCAGCCTCAAGGTTTGCGGCCATAACAGCTCCGGGCATTACTGATGGCGTTCCAATTGCTCCTGCTCCACCAATTCCCATAGCAGCGGCTTTTTGCGTTTGCCCAACTTGTTGCCCACCACCAGCAGTAGCTTGATAGCCAGCAGTAGATTGAGCTTGTTGCATTGACTGCAATGCCGCCCTATCTGCTGCTTGCTGAGATATTCCTGCTTGAGACAATTGCTGTTTAGCAGCCATTTCTCCTTGTTGTGCAGCGGCACTAGCGGATTGCTGTTGCTGTTCTGCCATTGCTTTTTTCCTTGCTTCTTCGGCGGCACGGGCTTGTTCAGCCGCTGCACGAGCTTGTGCCTCCATCATAGCAATCATTGGGTCAGGCCCACTATTTCTACTTTTTCCGCCGCCTCCTCCTCCTCCAAACATTCCTCCCATATTATTGTCCTCCTAGTTTTATTCCTGTTGTTTTTGGTAAATTGAATACATTTGCAGGTCGTCCAGTTCCGCTTGCTCCTGTATTCGATGATTCATTATAAAATGGTAAATTAACTCCTAATGCAATATTTGCAAGCTGTTCTTGTCTTGCTTTATTTATATCAAAGCCACCACCAATTGCTGATTGACCAGCAGTAGTATAAATATTTTGTTGTGCTTTTTGTTCTTCTAACTCTTTAGCTTTTCGAGTTGTTTCATCTTGAGAAATTTGTTGTTGAGCAGCTTGCTCTGCCAATTGTGCGGTAGTGCTTGCCGATTGCTTTCTAGCTTCAGCAAGAGCATCTTCTTGTGCCTTACGAGCAGCCTCAGCTTGCGCTGCTTGTTGTGATTGCATCTGAGAAAAATACATCATCATCGCGGGATCATATTGGCTTTGATCCGCTCCACCACCACCACCGCCACCACCAAGATTCCATTGAAGTTTTCCAAAGCTTTTATCAAATTGAAATGGTTTTTTGCCAGCAGCCCAAGATGACGGAAGAACTCCGCCGGGGTCCATTATGTTCAATGGATCAACAACTTTTGATACTGCTCTATGCACTCTACCAGCCGTTTTTTGTAAGCCACCCATTTTTATTTTTTAATATTAAGTTTTTTTCTTGCCTCAAGGCACAATTCGCCATTCGGTTTAAAATGCCTACAAGCATCGGGTCTGTCAAAGTAAATTGAGCATGATACGCAATTTCCAACAACACCTCGCAAGGCTACACATCTATTATTTTCAGTTTTCATCAAAGGATAGTCTCCTCGTTGCATTTCCTTCGGTATCTTTTCTGCATCCAGTCTGTCACGCTTAAAAATCGGCCAAGACCATTTGTAAGAACAGCAAGCACCGCAAGAAATACAGTCTTCACTTGTTACTTCTTCCATTCAACAGGACGGAATCCAAGATCATCAATAACTATATCCTCGTATTGAACCATATCACTTATATTCGTAATAGTAGCGTTAAGTTTAGGACAATGCACATGGCGACCTAAATGACGATTTACGCAATTAAAACAAGTCGGGTAGAAGTCAGCATTTAGTGACTTGTCTGGATTGTTCTTCCATTTCCCATTTTCTTTAATATATCGAGTTGGATCAGCAGAAACTCCGCTTTCTTCAAGATACTGGAATATCTCATCATCAGTCCAGTCTCGCATTGGATATAGTGATACTGGCGCACCATCTACAATTCGGATGTCTTGAGCAAGCGGAACATGGCCCTTGATTAGGTCAGTATCTTCGTATTTGGTTCCAATATACACTGCTCCCCATGGCCAGTTGAATGTTCCAGTAGGTCGTTGCAAAAAGTCAGTAACTCCACACAGAAAATTCTCGCCATCCTTTGGCTTCTCTGTTCCCAAAGATAACACAACACAATTCTGACCCCATTGAAAATAATGGAGCATATCAAATCTAACCTCACCAGTATTCACATCAGGCCCATCTGCCAATGCCACCTTCATTGGAGGATACTCATATACCTCTAAGCCCCATTCCTTGATAAGTTGATCAGAATAGGCATATCGCTCACGGAACTTTGGTTGACGATACTGGATAACAGGAATATCAATCTCTGCTCCGTATCGAATAAGATGGAGTAATGCAGTAGAGTCCTTTCCTCCACTCCATAACACAACTGATCTAGGCCATCTTTTGTTCCACTCTTTTATTCTATTTATTGTTTTATTTATTAGGTGATGTCTCATTAAATAATAATCGCACCAACAGCGGCTCCAGCCACAGCACCTCCAGCACCAATCAACGCTCCAGTCATTGCATTCTGCGATGCTGCATTTTGAACAGCATTTTGATACATTGACTCTTCGTAATTTTGTTTATTCTGTTGAGATACTTGATTTGCCTGTTGCAACTCGCCAAGGTTCTGATTGATCCAATCAGAAGTAGATTGTTGCAATCTCTGACCTCCTGCAAATACATTTTGCTGGTATTGTTGCATCGCTTGCAAGTTTGCGGCTTTTGCTTGCATTTCAGCCTGAATTGCCGTTGCTGGATCAAGTCCACCAATTGGAGCAGGTGTTTGAGCAAGGTATCCTTGTTGAAGTGAAAGATTGCGAAGCCTAGCCTGACGCCCAGCTTCTGTTCCCATGTCATACATTGCGGATCGACCAATAGTGCTTGCCCCAAGTCCTGTTTGGTATCCAGAAATTAAGCCCTGTCGTTTAGCCCAATCATCCATGCTTCTCTGCGTAGCTGCAATATCTGTGAGTTCTGCAACTCTGCCCCCCATTTCGCTACGCATTCTTGCAGCCGCTGGATCAGTTAGCCTTTCAATCTCGCGGGAACGGAATATGTTTTCTAAACCAAACTCAGACGCTTCTTTTGATACTTTTCCAGAATCAAATGCCTGCATTTTTGGTGGAAGTTTTGCATACTCCTTCAATAGTTCAGCTTGTCCTTGAAGGAACTGTCCTCCGCCAGCTTGTTTAGCGGCAAGAAGTGCATACATTGCCGTATCATCTGGCTTTTGTAGATATTTACTGGCATCAACGCTTTGTCCACCCATAGTTTTACCTTCCGAAAGAGCCTGCTGGCGTGTAGTAGTATCCGCCTTGTTTTCCAAGTCCAGCAAATCCACCTAGACCTGTTGAGGGTTGATACGAAAGTTGGCTTGTTGGAACATTATAAGCACCAGCAGCTTGCTCTGCTCCACCATAAAATCCAGCAGGATTCAATCCGCCACCACTCCCACCCATTTTACCATAAGAACTAATCGCTCCAGAAGCAATATTTCCAGCAGCACCAATCAATGCCCTATTAATTGCATTTTGTGCTTCTGCGTTTTGTTGCTCTCCACCAAGAAGCATTTGATTATATGCTTGTTGAGATTGCTGTTGTGTATTCTGCAATCCAGCAAGATTAGCAAATTGTTGATTAAGTAACTGCGCTCCAGTTTGCCCAAATCCAGCAACGCTACCAAACATTCCTTGCTTATATGCTTCTTGAGCGGCAAGGTTCTGGGCTTCCATTGCTTGTTTGGCGGCAACTGATGTCTCAGGGGAAATTCCGCCAATAGGTTCTGCTGTCTGAGCCAAAAATGCTTGCCTTTGAGCGGCAAGATTTTCTTCATACGCTTGTCGAGCAGCCAGCGCACGATCATACATTGCGGCACGGCCAATACTGGAATCAGCAAGTCCTGTTTCGTATTGTGTTGGAAGACCCTGCGTTCGCATATACTCGCGCATATACTTGTCAACATTTTCTTTGCTGGTTAAATCTTCCATCTGCTTTGCTCTAGCCTCTCGCATTGCAGCAGCTTCTGGATTTGTAATGCGCTCCAGTTCTTTTTGCCTTAAAATGTTTTGCAATCCAAGTGATGCCGCCCTACGAGATTGAGCCAAAGCATCATATTGTTGTGGCTGTGGGGCCATTCCTGCATACTGCCTCAACATTTCAGCCTGATTCGCCATCTGTTGCTGTTGAGCCTGTTGCATCATCGTAGCAATAGCAACATCACGCGATGGATCGCGTCTCGACATATATTTACTTGGATCAACAGTTTTTCCGCCCATTTTAAGTCAATGAATCGTAACTATAAATCTCTCTGTCCATCTTAGTCAATCCCAATTTATTCATAATATCATTAGTAAACTTTGGCCGATCATCAATAAGTGGAACACCAATATAGCCTAGACCTCCTGAAAGTTGAGCGTGCGCCCTCCAATCGCTCATCACCTGAATCACATCCTGCGGCCTTGTATGAGACGGGTGAAAAGCTGGATAGACAGTAGGAATGAAAACATGATCAGAATAACCAAACAACTCGCCATTCCGATAATGAGCGTAAACATTGATGTTAGGATGTTCGACAATTTTGTGGTCAAACGATTCAGCGAAGTCTTGTAAATTTGCAAATTCAAATGAGTTTTTAGGAACGAGTCGATAGTCGATTCTAGATTTCATATTTATTAATTAAATCCTGCCTTTGGATTATTCCCCGCAATTTCATTAGGGATATAATCCTTAAATCGGTTTGCCTGTTGTGCAATGATTTTTTTTCGGTCTGCATAGTTTCCACAAGCCGCACATGGCAAACATCCAGCTTGGGGAGAGAATAAAGGAACAGATGAATACAATGGCACAACAGGATCATCCTTGAATGGCGAGATATATCGAAACGGAAACTCCGTTACTTCCTTTGTAGCTGTTATGATAGATGGCATATATCAACAAGGGTTCTGTGTAAGGTATTGTTGCGCGGCTTGGTTTGCTGCATTCTGGGCAAGAATTCCAGCTTGGTTCTTTGCATCAATTTGAGAGATTCCAGACAAGTAGCTTGCTGATGCAGTAGCAGAAATAGACTTTGTAGGATCACTCGTGCATGGAAGTGTGGTAGTCCTAAATTCTTTTGCCCACCATGATTTTTGTGTTGTATCTGCTTGCTCATACGGACTAGGAAGCAAGTCAATTTCAAGACTTGTTCCGTCTTGTGCCGTAACGCATGATTTAGTCTCTGGAGATTGAGGAACGCCAGTGCTGCGCTCGCTCCACGGATCAATGAATATACGCAGTGATTCAATGCCCATCTCTCCGCACCACTCAATCAAAACAGAGAATGCCTTGTCGATGTCGTTTGTAAGGCTGGATTCACAAGTGATGGCTGATTGTCTGCGCTGACTATTTTCAGTAATTAGCCTGCGATATTGCGTGTTTAAGAACCCAAGATTTGCAATTTCTTTAGCGTAGTCGCTATTCACCCACTGATAATCTGAAGTCACCGCAAGCAATCGAGTATCAAGAATATTTTGATAGAATCCTTTTGAACCGCGATACGAAACTCTTGCATCCACAGTTCCGCCAATTTCGCAAGCCTCAATTTCACCATACTGGAATTGTTTGAAATCAAGACCATCACCGAGAAGACCTGTTTCCATCTGCGAGTAGATGCGATTTACCTTTTCAGTTATTCCTCCATCAACATCAATGTCAAAGTATGTGTCTGCTCGATTCGGCATGAATGCCTCCCAAAGATGATTGTAGGAACCATCATTTGTGGCGGCATAATCAACAGAGAAATGGAAACAAAGTGGGGCTCCATTTACAACGCCAGAAATCCATTCTACGGGCCTTGTGCCAGTCCACACGCCACACCATGAAGGAATGCGTTGTGCGGACCATTCAGCGGCGGCAGCGTAATCAAGAACCATCGTTGCTGAATTACATGGCTCTAAGTAAGGGACGGAATAGAGCAAGTAGTTCTCAAACGACATCGCGCAAATCTTTGATGTGTCACCAGCCATATATGCTTTTACTCGCGCCATCTCAATATCACGATATAGAGACTGTGAAGTAATATAGGCAGATGCCGCAATGTCAGCGGAGATCAATCCTCCTTGCGAATACCACCAGAGTTGACCCGCTTGGAATGAAATTGATTTTCCTGCAACGCAACCAATCGTCGGATACAATGTTGTTTGGAAATTAATGGTGCTTACCCATTGAGTCCGATCATAGATTCCACTTGAAAGGGAATATGTCGCACGATCAGTAAAAACAATTAATTTCGTATCATTGTTCTGACCGATGTAGTTCGTCATTCCAGTGACAATTCGAGCGAATGCAAAGTCTCCACGGCCAGTTCCTGTTAGTCGTTCTGTAAATGAAATTGGATCGCCTAAATCAGATGCAAGGACAATATTTTTTGATGCAACCCAAAGTCGGTTTCCGCTAAAAGCCATCCAATATCCAACGGGAATTGAATCTGTTTGAATTCCTGTTGTGTTTGATCCATCCCAGTAGGCAGGAGTAGAAATGCCATCTTGTATTACAACGATACGATGAGACGGAGTTACTGTGACATCTCCTCCAGTTGATACCTTTGCGGTTTGAGTTGCTAAAGTGAAAACAAACTGGTCAACATTGGGGTCTAGCTTGATGTCTTTAAGTCGATAATCTTCCCAGTTTTTCGGTTGTTTTAGGGGGAATGGAGAGTAGTAAACATTTCCATTAACTGCGAACACCACAAACGGCAACTCGTCGGCAACAGATGTTGTGCCATCTGGATTGTAAATTTGCGCTGGAATAGTTTTTGTGACTCCATTTTGGATCACAGTATCAGATGCGTTTGCTTGCTTGTTTGATGAGAAAAAGATTCCTCCTTGGAAATTTCCCGGAGGAAGCGAGAGACGCATTGAGTATCCCGGCCTAGTCTGAACAACCCCGCCACGAACAGCACAATTTACTGCCCATTTAATCTGGTTATCTGGCAATGCCCAAGGATTCCTTACCGAGTTGACACCAAGAATCCAACCAGAAGAAACCTTTACCTCTCTTCCTGAAGTTATCTGTGCGCTTTTCATTAGAACATTACTGGATCAGATGTATCACCATAGCAAATCGCATTTATTTGTGGGACTGACATTGCATGACCATCAATGCTCTCTTGCTGATTCTTGAGATATGCAAAAGCAATCTGCCAATAGCGAGCCGATTGATCAGCAAAATCTTTATCTTCCAAATCGCAAGCGTGAACAGCGGTGATAATTGCTCGCTCTTGCTCTAGTGGAATAAAGTCGTAGATGCTGGTGATGCTTGGAGTCTGGATGCGATAAGAAATCCTAGCCCATGCACAAGGCTTACCAATACGAATCCTGCGATACTGAGGATTAACTTCAGATGGATGATATTGACCGATCAGAGTCATGTCATTGCTACGGCCATAATCATAAGCGTAGAGCGACACATAGCCTTCAGTAATTGGTTTGTCGATTTGAGCAACAGATTTCACAAATGTTGGCAATGTGACAGAATCAATAAAGAATGTTGATTCTACAGTTTCTCCAGTTGTTGTGTATGCCTTGCGTCCAGTAGTAGAAGCAGTATTTCTTGCTTGAGCAAGTGTGTCGTAAAGCTCAAAAGAATTGTTATCAATCCTACGAGCGTAGTATGTAGTTCCAGCAGTCAATCCAGTTGGCAATACATCCCCTTCTTTAGCGCGAGGAACAACAGCATCTCCAGTATTGAAGTGAGCTTGATCAGCATCAATACTTGTAGATGGCAAGACATTGAACTCCCTAAGAATGTCTAGGCTTAATTGACCAGTTCCCGGCGTTGTCAATGACTGCAAGATTCCTCCCAAGTAAACCTTGATTGAGTCACCGAACAATTTTATGGTGTAGTCGGTTCCAGCAACAAGGGGAGAAGGAAGAGTATCAGTCGTAGAGAATCGAACAATTTGATCTTCGCTCAAGAATACAATTTCAGATGGAGTAATTAGATTTCCAAATGGCAAAGACTGAAATGATTTCCTCAATGCGTAATATGACTGACCAGCACCGAATGACTGAACGACAATAAGTCCAGTTGTTTTGTAAGCCTTGATTGTTCCCGTAGCTGAAGAAAGTGAGCTGTCAATAGCGTATGTAAACTGATTCAGTGCAGGGGTTGATATAATTAAAGCATTAACTTTATTATATCCAGAAGGTGTAGCCCCAGTAATAGTAACAGTATTTCCAGCAACATATCCATGATTTGTAGATGTTGTTGCTGTTGCAGTAGTGCTAACACTTGTAAGAGTTGTTATTGAAATTGGCGTTCCATCCACTATAGAACCAGCGTTGGCATTAACTAAGGTATTATAAATTTTACCAGTAGAATTGTTGATTTTATTTAGATAAAATGGTGTTATACCATTATCAATTGAAGGATTTGTCGCAGGAAGAAGATAATCCGTTCCAAAATAAATTTGCTGACCAGTAGAAAGATTTGTAAAATCTCCTTCCCAGTTATTATTGAATGTAACACTGAATGCACGGGACAACGAAACATACAATGTTCCAGTTCCAGATGAAGTAATATTTATATCACTAAAATCAGTATTTTTAACAGTAAAGTTTCCAGAGGACAAAGGAGTTTCTGCCCTATATGCGGTTCCAGAAACAAGAGGAGATGGCAACGACCCAGTAGAGGTAAAGCTAACAAATACACCAGTCGATGGAGTAATAATAACAATTGGAGTTGTTGTATAGCCACTTCCAGCGGTAACTGCTTTTACTTCTGTAACATTTCCAGATGTTGATGTTATCCCAGCATTTAAAGTCGTTCCATTTGGAGCAGAAAGTGCTTCAAATGTAAATGTTGTTGCTGCCGAATTAGGAATATAAGATGTAGGGCTTGCTCCAAGAACAGGGGATGAGGTTGTTGTTGTTATTGTAAACTTAAATGTATTTGCACTATAAACCTCAACAACAAAAGGAGTATTAGCATACTGAGATGGATTTACATTACTGAACCTAACAACATCACCAGTCGAGTAATTGTGATTCGTTGAAGTAACAACAGTAACAATATCCCCACCAGTAACCCTTGTCATTGATGAGATGTTTTTGCTAGTAATTGGAACAGAAGTTATAGTCTGTTGCCCGTTAAGATATGTTGCTAAAGTGCCAGTTACATCAGATATTTCAATTGTTTGACCATCATCATATCCATGTGGAGAAGTTGTTGTTACTGTAGCAACACCAGACGAAACAGATATTTGATTTACATCTAAAATAGAACTATTTACCTGTGCTGTTGCAATAGCCCCAGACCCCCCACCACCAGTAATTTTAACTTGTGGAGATGTTAGGTATCCATAGCCGCCAGATATTTTGTTGAAATGAGAAACAAACGACCTTGTAATTGTTGCTACAGCGGTAGCTGGAGAACCTGATATTTTTTGAGATTCAATTGAAACTCCCGTGGCAGGACTTCCAAGAAGAGATGAAACTGTATATGTAAATGTTTTCGCAAGAGCATTTACAGATAAAATTGTTTTTGTGCCATTAAACCCACTTGGACTTGCACCAGTAATTATAACTTTATCTCCAACAGCATATCCATGAGTTTCATTTGTGGTTGCTGTAGCCACTGTTCCAGTATATGCTGTAGATATAATTGTTCCAGTAGCAGGACTTGTTGTTATTGTTGAAAGAGTTGTATATGTAAATGTATTATTATCTATTTTGTTTATAGTAAATGTTCCATTGTAATAAGATGGTGTTGCTCCACTGATTGTTACAACTTGATTATCTGAATATCCATGATTATTTATAATACAAGTTGCAGTAGTTCCTGAGCCAGTAAGATTGCCAGCAGAAACTGTATCAGTTGCACCAACCTTTGTTATTGATGTGACTGCCAATAACTGCTGAATAGGCTGTTCAATAGTTACTATTGGAGCCTCTGTGTATCCAAGTCCCGGATCAGTTATAACAACATTTAGAACTTTATTGTTTACAGTATCTCTAATTGAATATCCAGTTGCTTGCCTTTGAAGTCCATAGAATGGGCTGGATTCAGGTAATATTGGAGGACTTGAAAATGTTACTTCTGGGTCTGAAACATATCCACTTCCTTGAGAAACAACCCTGACTGATGTTACTGATCCAATCGTTACAGCTTGAAAATTAGCCCCAGTTCCAGATGGTGTGTCGATATTTAATCCAGATGCGCTTATTTGCTGAGTTGTCCCAGTTATAGATGTTGCTGGAATCAATTTAACAAGAGAATTTGTTCCGCTTCCAGAGTCTTTTAGAATAATTGGATTTACAAGATTTGTTGGATTTGATGCAAGCGCATCAGCTTGATTTTCGTGCAATGAAACACTAAACTCATCAATAATATTTACAAAATAATTTTGATTTGCAATGAGAGGCTTCGGTAGATTTCCAGATGCGGTAAATGCTTGGACTTGATCTCCATCATTGTAGTAGTGGCGAACAGAGAAAGTCAGAGTTGTCTGAGGATCAATGCTCTTGCGAATATCAACATTTAGCGAGGCAGTAGTTCCAGTAGTGTAAACTGGATTGATATTCTTTTTAGCATCATTCTCGCTCTCAAATACTGTCAGATGCGTTGCATCTTCAGCGTTAGCATAGTAAATCGTTTCAGAGTTAAGCGGAGAAGGCAAAGATTGCCCAGTAGGGAATGTAATTTGATTTGCAGTCTCAAGTGTAAATTCTGGTGCTTGAGAAAGTTGAAGTGCGGTGACAACTTGTGATTCACGGCTATCTTTAAATTCAAGATTCCCAGCACCAACAATGCTCTGAAGATTGATTGGGTAATTCAACGCTTGAGCATTAAGAGGATCATTGAAAAGCTGGACTGTGAACGCATCAATAACTCCAATATAGTATGTCTGGCCATTCTCCAACGCTACAGGAATCGTTCCAGTTTCCGCTGTAACGCTCATTCCTTGACCAGATGATAGTCCGTGAGAGGCTGTGCTAGTAAAGAGATTTATTGGCGTAATAGCAACACTACGGGTCTTTACAGTCGCATCATCTGGTGCAATCGTTCCATAAGCAAAATCACTCTGCGAGTGAATAGGAATAAGCAATCCATCAACGCCAGTTCCATTCGCAAGTTGTGAGCGAAGTGCGCGGTTGTTCTGGTCGTTTCCAAGAACGCGAATTATCTTGCCAACATCATTCTCCAACTCTGCAACAGCAACAAGCTGTGATGGCTGAATAATGTCCATGAGTGTCGCAACATATCCGCGATCATCCCATGCCCATTCAACGGAATTAAACATTCCGCCTTTGTTTACATGGTATTGAAATAAACGATTACGGAAGTATGTAGGAGAACCATCAATGTTTACCGCTAGAGGAACATCAATGTTACGAGGAAGCGTGATGGAACAACGATCCCAGCCAGTGCATACATCAACATCAGCGACAGAGTGAGTCCAGTGACCAGACTCCATCAAGGTCGCTACTGCCTGCTGAATTTTACGAAAGATTTTACTTTCGTCAGTCGTTCCTAGAATTTCAGCACATTCCTCAAAGATTTGCGAGACAAACATGGCGCGACATTATCGCATCGAACCTTCTGCCGCAAGTGATTTAAGAAACTCTTCGTCTTCAGCGGTTGCAACAGCCTCTGGAGCCATTTCTTCGGCAACAGCAACGGCTTCGCCACCCTTTTGAGCGTCAACCTCTGCCTTGAGAGTTTCAAGACCAGATTGAAGCTGGCTAACAAGTGTGTAGATGGAATCAAAAGCATCAGATGGCATTTGAACCATAACCTTGCCACCAGCAGGAGGAGCCATGTCAGGAGTTGGTGCGGCCATTTCCCCCGGCATCGCTTCTGGTGTTGGTGTTGGAGCTTCAGTGAGCATTTCGTTTTTCTTAGCCATAAAATTAATCTTCGTATTCTTCTTCGTTTTCTTCTTCGCCTTCGGCTTCTTTCAAGCCTTTTTCAATAGCATCCTCGTCATCCTCTTCTTCTTCCATCATTGGTTCCATCTTGGATTTACCATTGGATTTGATACCATGAATTTCAAGTTCTACGCAATAGCATTTCTTCTCTTCGCCATCGCGCATAATAGTCTCTTTCTTCTCCATGACCTTCTTGAAGTGAATGACAGCAGTTCCTTCTTTAGGGAAATCCATCAACTCTTTAGCATTGCTAAAATAGAGAGAAGGATAGTGAACAGAAGATGGTTCACGCTCAATCTCAATAGCCATTGCTGGATTCATTTCTTCGCCAAGGTCAACAAAGCCCTCTGGCAAACTTACTTTTTTAGATGTGTATGGCATATTATTCAAGTGGTTCACACAACAACGGAAATTCCGAGTCGCATGGCGGGCAAGGTGTGCAGTAGCTCATAGTTTATTTTTCTTCTTTGTAATCTTCGTATCGGTCGTGTTTGCTTGGGAAGTCGGATGGCCAATTCATAATTATCAAAATATTATCCGTTAAGAGATTGAGATGCAACTAACCAATGTGTTCCATTATGAATACACATTACAATATCATTTGAAGTTCCAAGTGTTATTGATGCGTTAAGAGGCGTTTGAAATCCATTAATAGTTGCTCCTGATGTATTAATATCTCGTATAATAAC
>Ga0315903_10001090_pt1 | contig 41176 bp, 46 predicted proteins | sample LakEriMetagenome_7_FD_203524 | JGI IMG/M metagenome (GOLD analysis project Ga0315903, IMG submission 203524) | Freshwater fungal communities from buoy surface, Lake Erie, Ohio, United States - Buoy 2 MA119 | ecosystem: Environmental > Aquatic > Freshwater > Lake | place: USA: Lake Erie, Ohio... | reverse complement strand
CTGACGGATGAGGAGATCGGCAGTTTATGGGATGGTCATGTTGTGCCAGTGTTTGGCAAAAACGGTATCAATCCAATCGTATTTGCCCGAGCCATCGAAGCAAAACTCAAGGAGAAGAATGGATGAGCATGTGTCCCTCCTGCGGGGACTGGAACACCCGCACGACTGCGACGAGGAAAGACACCCGGTACAACTGGGTGTGGAGACGAAAGAAGTGCAACGAGTGCGGTCACAAGTTCGAGACGTACGAGCTGCCGACCGACTGCATCACCGAGCCTGATGAGTGGGTCAACCCCAACGGAAGATTAGATAAATGAGTTTGAAGATTCAGAACTACGTCTCGCTGTTAGCGCATCTGACGGAAGGTGCAGTAAGCGCACAGGATCTTGCAGATCTAACGGGTCTGCACGTAGAGACGACAAGAGCGTTTGTGAAGGAAATGCACAAGCGCGGGCTGGTCCACATCGCGCAGTGGGACACGCGACTCAACCGGCGCATCAAGCTGCCTATGTACAAACTAGGAGAAGGTATTGACAAACCCAGACCCAAACCCATCCCATCAGCCGAAGTCGCAAAGCGGTACAAGGAGCGGCAAAAGCTCAAAGCGCAGTTCGATCCCTTCTACGCCCTGTGCCGCCCTGTGGCCGTTTCCCGAAAAACTGATCGTTTGTAGTCCGTACACCGGACCTAAACCCAAAGCCCTCCGACAGGAGGCACTTGAAGATGGAGAACCACCGTGGTGAATGACGCAATGCAACAAACCCTTGACCTCAGTATTCCGATCGCAACCGAAGCGGTTTCTTTGCCTGTCCCACCGGCAGCACCGCGCAGAAAACGTGGTCGCCCCAAAGGTAGCGGCAAAGCTACGGGCAAGAAAGTAGTCAGAACGCGACCAAGCGTAGTCAAACCGCAGCCCCCTGAACATCCGCTTACAGCTATCTTTGACGCCGCAATCAAGCAGGTCACCAAGGGTAAGGGTGTGCGGCATGGGGGTGACTCAGTTCCCTTCCTCGATCAGCCGTGGGCTCACTACGCTCAGATGCACGGGCGCGGGTTCTTGACGGGACAAGCGGCCAAGAAGCTTGAAGAGGCTGTGACTACGAAGGAAGGCGAAGCCTACGTTCAGGAGTTGTTGGGAGCGATGGTCTACATTGGTATGGCAGTACTACACAAACAAGGAGAGCGTAAATGAACACCGCAGATCGTAAAGCAGAACGGGATGAGTACCCGACGTATGTACTCAATGGCATCACCTATGTACCGCACTACAGGAACGACAGCGTGTATGTAGGCCCCGGCTACGGTAAGTACAACTTCGACACCTACTCGTACAAAGAGCTGCTTCTGAAGGGTGCCAAGGAGAAAGCCGAAGCTCTGTGGATTCGTGGTACGACCGGTATCGTTAACAAGAAGAATCCATAATGGCAGACACCCCCGAGGCAAAAGTCAAGAAGAAGATCAAGAAGCTTCTCGCCGAGTACAACGTGTACTACGCGATGCCGATTGGGACGATGTTTGGCAACTCGGGGGTGCCTGACTTCCTGTGTTGTGTCAGAGGGAGGTTTCTGGCTATCGAAGCAAAAGCAGGCAAAGGCAGGACGACCGCCCTTCAGGAGAAGCAGTTGAAAGACATACGAGAGGCGGGAGGGTTAGCGTTGGTGGTGAACGAAGACAACCTAGATGAATTGGAGAAGCTGCTGTGCAAGTGATAACGATCGACTTCGAGACGTACTACTCGCAAGAGTTCAGCCTAACCAAGATAACAACCGAGGAGTACGTCCGCTCTGGTGAGTTCGAGGTGATCGGTGTATCTGTGCAGGTGGATGACGGGGAGCCGACTTGGTTCTCCGGTGACATGCCGAGTACGGAGGAGTGGCTCAAGCAGTTCGACTGGGAACGGTCATTTGCTCTCGCGCACAACGCTGCATTCGACGGTGCCATCCTCACATGGCTGTTCGACATCAAACCCAAGGGTTGGTTTGACACACTGTCGATGGGCCGCGCACTGCATGGCACTGAGGTTGGTGGCTCACTGGCTGTGCTTGCGCAGCACTATGGGTTAGGTGAGAAGGGCACGGAGGTCATCAACGCCAAGGGGCTTCGCCGACTGGATTTCCCGCCCGACCAACTGGCCCGGTACGGGGAGTACTGCAAGAACGACGTTGCTCTTACGTATGCGTTGTTTGAGCAGATGGCTCAAGAGTTTCCCATGCCCGAGCTAAAGCTCATCGACTTGACCCTGCGCATGTTCACCGAGCCGGTGTTGGAGCTGAATGTCAATCGGCTCCTCGACCATCTGACATCTGTGCAGAAGAAAAAAGCCGACTTACTCAGTGCTGTTACGCTGGTAGACAAAGAGCAACTGATGTCGAACCACAAGCTGGCAGCTACCCTAAAGCTGTTCGGCGTTGATCCACCAATGAAGACTAGCCCGACTACGGGCAAGGAGACGTATGCCTTCTCGAAAACGGATGAAGCTTTTTTAGCGCTTGCTGAACATGAAGACCCCCGAGTGCAAGCCATCGTAGCTGCACGACTGGGGATCAAGAGCACGTTGGAGGAGACCCGGACTCAAAGATTCATTGAGATCGCCGCACGGGGTTCACTGCCTGTGCCGCTCCGCTATTACGCTGCCCATACGGGTCGGTGGGGTGGCGACGACAAGGTAAACCTGCACAACCTGCCGAGGGGATCAGAGCTTAAGAAAGCAATCGTAGCTCCAGACAACTACATGTTCATCGACTCAGACTCATCGCAAATCGAAGCACGTACGCTCGCATGGCTAGCTGAGCAGGATGGCCTTGTCGATGCCTTCGAGAAGGGTGAGGACGTTTACAAGATCATGGCTTCAGCGATCTACAACAAGCCTGTCGCCGACATCGAGAAGAGCGAACGGTTCATGGGCAAGACCACGATTCTCGGCAGTGGCTACGGCATGGGTGCCCTCAAGTTCCAAGCTCAGCTCAAGGTGTCCAAGGTGAACATCACCAAGGAAGAAGCTGAACACATCATCTCTACGTACCGGAAGACCTACCCCAAGATCGTCAAGTTTTGGGAGACAGCTAACAGCGCATTGAAAGCCGTCCTAGAAAATAAGTTCATGGCATTCGGCAGGGGCGATTTGCTGCGGGTAGAGGGCAAGAAAGGTATCCGGCTACCCAACGGGTTGTACCTACGCTATCCAAACTTGAGGCAGGTGCAAGACCCCGAAACCGGCAATAACCAATACGTCTACGATAGCAAGAAGGGCAAGCAAGTCGTAGAGACCAAGATCTACGGGGGCAAGGTCACCGAGAATGTCTGTCAGGCACTGGCTCGGATCATCATTGGCGAGCAGATGCTAATGATCGCAAAGAAGTATAAAGTGGTGATGACGGTGCACGACGCCATCGGCTGCATTGCACCCATCGAGCAGGAAGCTAATGCCAAGGAATACGTAGAGCTGTGTATGCGTCTGCGCCCTGCATGGGCTCCTGAGCTACCCCTCAATTGTGAAGCCGGTTCCGGCAAGTCGTACGGAGATTGCTGATGTCAGTCGTATGGTCGTTCAGTAGCTTGAAGACGTTCGAGCAATGCCCACGCAAGTACTACCACGTGAAGATTGCGAAGGACATCGTAGAGAAAGACACCCAAGCCACGATCTACGGCAAGGATGTCCATTCAACTGCTGAGCATTACATACGTGATGGCACGGCCATACCAAAGAAGTACGAGTACCTACAGCCTATCCTAGACACGCTCAACGGCATCGAGGGTGAGAAGCACTGCGAGCTAAAGCTCGGACTCACGAAAGACTTGGAGGCATGCGGCTTCAGTGCCAAGAACGTCTGGTGGCATGGCATTGCTGACTTGGTGGTCATCAACGAGGGCAAAGGGTTAGCCCACTCAATCGACTTCAAGACAAGCAAGTCGGCTAGGTTTGCAGATGTAAAGCAGCTCGATCTGGTTGCGATTGGCATCTTCAAGAAGTTCCCTGCCATCAAGCGAGTCAAGTCTGCGCTTGCGTTCGTAGTGAGCAACGAGTTCGTGAAAGCCGAGCATGTAGTTGAAGCCATACCCAAGTACATCGAGAAACCTGCCCAGTCGGTGCAGCGCATAGAAGCGGCAATAAGTAACAACGTATGGAACCCAGTGCAGGGTCCGCTGTGCAGATTCTGTCCTGTACGGACCTGCGAATTTAATAGGAGCTAGAAATGCCCTACGTAAACAAACCTAGACCTTACGCCAAAGAGTACGCACAGTATGACGGCACCCCTGCCGTCAAGAAGAAGCGAGCGGCTCGCAACAAAGCGCGTCGGCTCATGGAGCAAGAGGGGCTTGTGAAGAAGGGAGACGGCAAGGACGTTGACCACAAGCAAGCTCTCAGCAAAGGCGGCACATCGACACGTAGCAACCTACGTGTAAAGAGTGCTTCTGACAATCGGTCGTTCCCAAGGAAAAGCGACCACACACCAAAGTGAGATCCCATGCTATTAGCTGACTATCAGTGGCCTGCGCCACTGGGTATCAAACCGTTCGATCATCAGAAGACAACAGTTGAGTTCTTAGTGGGTCATCCGAAGGCGTTCTGTTTCAACGAGCAAGGAACAGGCAAGACCGCATCCGTCATCTGGGCAACCGACTACCTCATGAACGTGGGCGCGATCAAGCGTGTGTTGGTGGTCTGCCCTCTCTCCATCATGCGGTCTGCATGGCAGCAAGACCTCTTCACATTCGCCATGCACAGGAAGGTTGCGGTAGCGCACCACGCCAAAGCTGAGGTACGCAAGCAGCTGGTACTGAGTGATGCCGAGTACGTCATCGTGAACTTCGATGGCGTAGAGATCGTCAAGAAGGAGATCATCACCGGCAAGTTCGACCTCATCGTCATTGATGAAGCGTCGGCGTACAAGAACGCTCAGACCTCAAGATGGAAGTGCATGCGAGACATCATGCCAGCAGTCCGAGGGCTATGGATGTTGACTGGTACGCCCGCTGCTCAGTCTCCTGCGGATGCTTACGGACTAGCTAAGCTCGTCAACCCACAAGGCGTACCCAAGTTCTTCGGGCAGTACAGAGACTTGGTGATGCAGAAGTTTGGGTTGTACAAGTGGGTGGCTCGCCCCAACGCCGACAAGATCGTGCACAAGGCTCTTCAGCCAGCGATACGGTTTGAGAAGTCCCAGTGCCTAGACCTGCCGCCGATCACGTACTTGACCCGCGAAGCACCGATGAGCGCACAGCAGCGCAAGTACTACGACGCACTAAAAGATGAGCTACACATCGAAGCTGCGGGCGAAGAGATCTCTGCCGTGAACGCTGCAGTCAAGATCAACAAGCTACTGCAGATCGCGTGTGGTGCAGCTTACTCGAACGACAAGAGCGTAGTGGACTTTGATGTATCTCCTAGGCTCGCAGTGGTCGAAGAGGTGATCTCTGAGGCGAGTCACAAGGTGCTTGTTTTCGTGCCGTTCTCACACACCATCGACCTGCTTCAGAAGCACCTAGCTAAGAAGGGCATCACCAGTGAAGTGATCGACGGCAGTGTCAACGTCAACAAGCGCACCGACATCGTTATGCGGTTCCAGAACTCGCCGACTACGAAGGTGCTGGTCATACAGCCACAAGCTGCAAGTCATGGACTGACGCTCACTGCCGCCGACACCATCATCTGGTACGCCCCGGTTACCAGCGTAGAGACGTACCTGCAAGCAAACGCTCGCATTGATCGACCCGGTCAGAAGAACAACATGACCATCGTGCACATCCGCAGTAGTCCTATCGAGAGCAAGCTGTACTCAATGCTGCGGTCAGGCATACAGGAGCACAACAAGCTCGTAGATCTGTATAGGGCTGAGTTCGCATCAACCCCTTGACATTGTCAAGAAGCATGGTAGGATGCCCTTCCTACCGATCAACCCGTGGAGTTAGAGATGTCGGAAGAAGCCGAGATGGGGGCGACCCCGCAGTTGGATAAGTTGACCGAAGCATTTATCAAAATCAGAGACGCAAGGAGTGAGTTGAAGCATGAGTACGAAATAAAAGACAAAGCGCTCGAAGAGAGCGCCAAGATGCTTGAGCAGGCTATGCTCGACGCATGTAAGCAGCTGGGCGTTGACAGCGTCCGCACCCCCTACGGCACGATCATCCGTTCAGTTAAATCACGGTACTGGACGAACGATTGGGATTCGATGTATCGGTTCATCAGTGAACATGATGCGTTCGCCTTGCTGGAGAAACGCCTTCACCAGAGTCACATGAAGGAGTTCCTAGCTGAGAATCCAGACCTGCAGCCTATGGGTCTGAATGTTGAGAGTGAGTACACCGTGGTTGTTAGACGAGCGAAAGGAAACTGAGATGAATGACATCACCATTGTTGACCAGAACATGCCCGACTTCCTCCGTGAGGCTGGGCTTAGCGCACTCACCAAGCAGCTTGCCGGTCGTACCGGCGCGAAGCGGATCGTTCCCCGCAATGGGATCTTCCGCAAGTTAGTCGGCGGCGAGGAGATGGGCAAAGTCAAAGGCCCGATCAACACGATCGTGGTCAATGCCTCTCCGCACGTAGGTCGTATCTTCTACGCCAAGCAGTGGTCTCCCGATGCCGAGCCGACTGCGCCGGATTGCTTCTCGAACGACGGTCGTACTCCTGACGCTGGGGCTAACAGCCCACAGAGTGATCGGTGCGACACCTGCCCTCAGAACGTCAAGGGGTCAGGTCAAGGCAACTCGAAGGCCTGCCGGTACTCTCGCCGACTCGCTGTGCTGCTGGAGGAAGACTTTGGCACTGCACTTGAAGGGCATGTGTATCAGATGAACCTTGCATCGAAGTCGTTGTTTGGTGATAGCCCTTCGGACAAGGTGCATCCGTTCGAGAACTACACGAAGTACCTCGCCAACAACGGCAAGAACATCGATCACCTTGTGACTACGATCATGTTCAATGAGGACAACGACAATCAGTCGGTGGTCTTCACCGCTAATCGGTACATCAACCGTAACGAGTTCGAGGTGCTGAACAAAGCGGCTGCTGCTCCCGAGACGCAGCGTCTGGTGATTATGACTCCGTATCAAGCCGATGCCTCTGGCAGAGGTGCACCCAAGCAGATCGCAGCCCCGCAAGCCGAGGCTGTTGTCGAGCCGACCAAACGCGAAACCCGCAAGCCTGAAGCACCTCCCGCCGAGAAGAAAGATCTCAAGACGGTGCTGAAGGACTGGACTGCCGAGGAGTAATCTATGGGATACGGTTACAGCCAGAACCTAGTTCGAGCCAACAAACAGGCAAGTGCTAGGTCTCTGGGTGTAGCCTTGGGTAGGGTTTGCATTCGACGGGGGGTCAGCGTCACCCAGATTGCAGAGCACTTCGGTGTAAGCAGGATGACGATCTACAACTGGTTCAAGGGGGTTAACAACCCCCGCCCCGATCTCATAGCCCAAGTCCAACGCTACATAAAGAATGCACTGTAAATGCCATTTGACCTACTCGATGCCGTTCTACCGGCAGAAGGACGCTACTGCGTCTTCGGTGTAGGTAAGTACCCTGCGCAATCGTTTGTAGACACACGAGAAGAGGTAACAGCCAGAGCGGAGGAGCTGGTTCGCAAACGCATGAATGCGTTCTTTGGCTGCGCCAAATACGGCCCCGAGAACAACCGCACACATGAGAACGCGCACTTCTTTCGAGCCCTATGGTTAGACCTTGATTGTGGAGAAGCAAAGGCAGCAGAAGGCAAAGGCTACCCAACACAGGAAGCTGGACTCCTTAAGCTGCGTGAGTTCTGCAAAGTACTTAGCCTGCCAAGGCCCATCATCGTAGATTCAGGCTACGGTCTGCACATCTACTGGTTGTTTGAGGAGGTACTGACACAGAGAGAATGGGTTCCTTTGGCTAAGCGGCTGAAGGAGCTGTGCGTCAAGCACAACCTGATCGTTGATCCTGCGGTCTTTGAAGCATCACGAGTGCTGCGTATTCCGGGCACCTTCAACTTCAAGCATGACGGCAAAGTTGAAGTCACCGTGATCAACGAAGAAACGGAGAGGTTGCCGTATGCGCGAGTGAAGGAGCTGCTCGGCTACGAGCCCTCCGAAGATGAAGTACCTGACTACCTGCCGCAGAAGCGCAGCACGATGATGCAAGCCCTGATGGGCAACCGTGTCAAGCGGTTCAGTCTCATCATGAAGCACTCGGCGGAAGGGAACGGATGTCAGCAGCTAGTCCACTGCTACGAGAACCAAGCGACGTTAGAAGAACCGATGTGGCGAGCGGCGTTGTCCATAGCTGCGTTCTGTGAAGATGGGCGCAAGTCTGCGCACAAGATGTCGGATCAGTATCCCGGCTATGACCCTGATGAAGTAGATAAGAAGCTGGACTACATCATCGCCAAAGGTGGTCCGTACACCTGCGGCACGTTTGAGAGCTTGAACCCAACAGGTTGCGAAGGGTGTCCTCACAAGGGAACCATCAAGTCGCCGATTGTGTTGGGTGCAGATGTAGCCGAGGCTGACAGCAACGAGGTGGTTGTAGAGACAGCGGAGGGTGTGCAGAAGTACGTCATACCGACGTACCCGTTCCCGTATGTCAGAGGCAAGAATGGCGGCATCTACAAGAAGCCGATGGAGGAAGAGGAAGAGCTGGTACTTGTGTACGAGTATGACTTCTATCCGGTCAAGCGGATGAAGCATCCTGAGCTAGGTGAAGTTGCGCTGTTTCGACTCCATCTTCCGCAGGACGGTGTCAACGAGTTCGTGCTGCCGATAACGGCAGTGGTTGTCAAAGAGAAGCTACGAGAGGGCATCGCCCATCACGGGGTGGTGACCACGGGTAAGCAGATCGAGTTCCTTACCCACTATGTAGCTGCATCCCTAAAAAATATGCAGTTTGAAAGGAAAGCAGAGATCATGAGGACACAGTTTGGCTGGGTCGATAAGGACAGCAAGTTCATCCTCGGCGACCGAGAGATCACCAAAGACGGGGTGTTCCATAGCCCTCCGTCTGCCGTCACGAAAGATGTGGCGCAGCATGTCCACTCCAGAGGGACGCTTGAGAAGTGGCAGGAGGTGTTCAACATGTACAACCTCCCCGGTCTTGAGCCCCATGCGTTTGCTGCACTCACTGGGTTTGGTTCGCCGCTCCTGAAGTTCACAGGCCTCGAAGGTGCGCTCATCAACGTGATTCACCCGGAGTCTGGCTCTGGCAAGTCCACCACGCTCTACATGTGCAACAGCATCATGGGGCATCCTAAACGTCTTGGATCTATTTGGAAGGACACAGCTAACGCAAAGATCCAAGTGCTCGGTGTGATGAACAATCTGGCGAACACGATTGACGAGATCACGAACACCACACCGGCTGAGTTCTCAGAGCTGGTCTACAGCATCACGCAAGGTCGGGGCAAGAACCGAGTCAAGAGCAATGCGAATGAGCTGAGGGTGAACAACACCTCATGGCAGGGCATCTCATTGGCGTCGGCGAACGCATCGTTCTACGAAAAGCTCGGTGCGCTGAAGACCGCTCCGGACGGTGAGATGATGCGGTTGCTTGAGTACCACATATCTCCCAACGATATCATCGACCCAGCACGAGGCAAAGAGCTGTTCGATCATCAGCTGTTCGACAACTATGGGCATGCAGGAGAAGTCTACTTGCAGTGGTTGGTCAACAACCTTGAGGAAGCCAAAGACCTACTGATGAAGGTGCAGGCTCGGCTCGACAAGCAGCTTCAGGTAACGCAGAAGGAGCGGTTCTGGTCGGCAACAGCAGCTTGCAACATTACGGGCGGGTTGGTTGCCAAGAACCTCGGCCTGATTGACTTCGACATGAAGCGGATCTATGACTGGCTTGTCGGTATGTTAGCCATGATGAGGAAGGATGTAGACATCCCAGACGCTACCCCTCAGTCGGTGCTTGGGTCGTTCATCAATTCGTACCTGAGTCATGCGCTGGTCGTGAACGGTACGGTCGATACAAAGACTGGACTGACGCCCATGCCGCTATCTGAGCCAAGGGGTGAGCTGATCATTCGCTATGAACCTGACAGCAAGTCACTGTATGTACCCGCTGCAGTGTTCAAGAAGTATTGCGTTGAGCGGCAGGTCAACTACAAAGATACGCTGCGGTCACTGGCTGCTGATGGGGTGTACCTCGAACCAGTCAACAAGCGCATGAGCACAGGTATGAATATCTCGTCACCACCTGTCCGGGCGTTGAAGTTCAATGCCAAAGACTTCGGTATCGAGCAAATTGTTACGCAGAATGCGAGTTGAAGGCGTCAGCTATCAGATGGACTGGTCTAAGTTCCGTACGGGGTACTCGTTCTTTGTACCCTGTATAGACCAGAAAGCAGCACGGGCGGCAATCAGGGAAGTGACCAACCGGCTCGGCATACGCATCGAGACCAAGGTTGTGATCGTAGATGGAGTGAAGGGGTTGCGCGTCTGGAGAGTCTGAGTTACAATGCCTCTGTCGTCATTGCTCTCTCCTTCTCTCTGTGTGTTCTTCCAGAGTTGGCCCCGGTCTAAGACCGGGGCTTTTTATTTGGCGGCTTCGGCTGCTAGCTTACGACCCGACACATCAAAGAGCTCCATCATCTGCGGGTAGTACTTCTTCTCAACGGCAAGCCCACGCTCTGCAGTTACTCGGCGCTCCAAGCGAGTACGCAAAGACTTTTTAATTTCCGAAGGTCGGATTGGGTCGAACCAATTTTTGGCGTTGTACTTGAAGATGTCTTCCAGCACCTTATCCACATTTCCATCTTCACGTAGCTCCAGATCAAGTCGGTCCATAAGCTTGCGCTTCTGATTTTGAATTTGAATCCGCAAAGCATTGGCCCTAAACAAATCTTCTCGTCGAGCCACAAGCCCTTCGGTGCTGAACCCCGCGCTTTGGCCGATGATCTGCCCAATCGTAAACTCGTTGGCGGGTTTGATCTCTGCACCCCACGTAGTAGACGCACCTTCCGTAGCATAGCGATACGCAGTGACCGGTGACCTAGCGATAGCGGGAAGCAACTGCTCCATACCTTCAAGCAGCTTTCCTTGGTTAAAGAAGTCAATTGCTTTGGGAAGTTGCTTGCTGATGAGTGATGCAAACGGACCCATCAACGAGATCAAATAGTCCTGCATCGCAGCCTGAGCAGTTGCGGTTTCCTTCAGTTCAGGGAACCACATGTTGTTCAGCGACATGCTGCCGGTAAAGTCAAACCCAGTGAGCGAAGCAATGACTCCACGATCCACAACATCTGACAACGGCTTGCCTGCAATCGTGATGTTTCCAAACGTCTGCGGTATCCAGATGTTGCGGAACCAAAGCATCAGATCCCGTTTCTCAAGCGGATCGTCCTCGTCATCATCCATCATTACCTTGCGCAAGCCTGACAACACGCCGAGAGCAAACGAGAAACCGGGGATGCCCATCACACCAGCAAGCGTGAACGACATCAAAATAGTTCCAAAGAACTGCACGGCTGCTTCTTTACGCTCTTCTTTCGTGTAGCCCTTACCCAGCATGCGATACAGATTGCGCACGAAGTAGGTAGTCACGAAGGCTGGGAACATCTTAAATTGCAGAATGGCTCGGCCCAATGGCTTGTGCGCATCCAGCAAAACTTCTCGCTCAGCAGTAGCACCGATACCCCGAGGACGGTTAGAAGAGGCAAAGTTGCTCAGCGCATCGTAAGTTTCTTTCTCCGCACGTTGTGCAATTTGCTCAAAAGACTCGTCTGGATACTTCTGTCGGTTTAACCTGAACGAAGCCATGAACGTCACTTCACGGATCAGCCGTTCGCTGTGATGGAACAACGCAGTCATGGCGTTAATAGCCGCCCTAGCCCCGCGTCGGAAAGTTGAGTTTTGCACTTCAGTGGGCATCTTCTTGCGGTTACCCAAATCATACGCAAGTGTGTTTTCAGTCAAGCCTCGATCAATCATGTACTGAACCGCTTGGCGTTCTTCAGGGTTTAGCTTCACGCGCTTAGATTGAGCAATCGTAGGCGCAACCCACGAAGTAGATCCGTCCGCATTCTCCCTACGTACGCCGACGCTGTTCCAGATAGCAGCAAACGAACCCAAAGCCTTAGCTGTACGCGCTGTCCCGTGCCTAGACGCAAGCACCGGAGCGGTGAACGTAGGTATGGCAAGCAACTGAGCAACAGCCGTCTTTACGTTCGTCATCATGTAGAGGAACGCGGTTTGATTGGCAAAGTTAGCCGCCCGATGCCCAAGAGCATTCTCAGGAGCAGGGTTCATCTCCCTGCCCGTACGCATCTTCATTTCAGTAACAAACTCACGCAAACGTGCAGCTTCTGGATTACCCTTTAGCTCTGCCTCTGCAGCTTGCATGGCGTTAGTGATTACCGGCCCATACTTAAGCCGAGACAGTTGGTTGGACATGGCAGTGCTGAGGGTCATAAAGTTGCGAGCGAGATCGCCAGAGAAACCCTCTTTGCCTTGCCGATGAATGAACTGTTTGCGGAAACTAGCATCCGGCAAGGTGTGCAAGATCATCTGATAGATGCTGTCTTTCAGCCGTTCTTTGTTGACCTTATCCAACTCAGGGCGTTTGTTGCCGAAGTCATCTGTAGTGCCAGTGGACTTCATACTGTCGATAGTGTCAAACATGTTCTTAAGTACGTCGTAGTACTTAGTCATGTCTTTACGGGCACTTTCGATGTCGTTGCCATCACTCAGAACATCGTCTTCTCTAAACTTGTTCAGATCCGCATTGGGGTTAGCTGCCTGCTGTTCGCGGAACCAAGTCTTGATGAAGAGTTCTTTATCGGACTGCGACTCGAACATGTACATCTTTCCGGATTTTCCTTTGCCAATCCGCACCCAAAAGTTGCCGTAGCGCATGAGCGGGAAGTAAGGATCGATAGCTCGTCCGGTCTCCTGCATCTTTCTGATCGACGCAATCAAATTGCCTTTGGGGGTAGACGCGTCCGAAACATCACCGGGCAGATCAAACGCAGTGATCCAACCGTTTAGCAAATCGTAGTGCAGGTTGTAGTTCTTGACGTAGTAGTCACGGGTGTCTTCGTACAGCTGCTTTGCTTCCAAACTAAGTTTGCCCCAGTACGTCTTCAAAGTTTCGTACTTGAGTTTGCCTTTGGCGTCACGCTCATTCAGGTTTACCCTAGTTGGATCAACCCTACGCAACGTGCTGTAGTCTTGCACTACCCCCAGCAGCTTGTACATTTCTGGGTTTTTAAGCTGCAGCTTCACTTGCCGTTCGCTTATATCAGCGGCTTCGGCAAGCATTTGAGTCTGCATAGCTTGCATGCTCTTAGTCGCACCCCAAGCTACTTCAGTGTTCTTCAGACCCAGTCGGCTAGCCCAGTCCACTAAGGTTTCGGTTTGCAACGTCGGCAAAAGTTGCCGCAGGGCTGAGCCTTTGAAGGACGCAAACTTAGAAGTTAGTACGTCCAAAAGCAAATCGCTCTTGCGCTCGTTGATGAGCTGCCGCACTCCGTCCATGAACGTAGGGCTAGATGAGTGAGAACGCAAAACTTTCTGAAGCGTGGCGTCTACTTTCTGCTTTTTAGCTTTTGCTTTGGCAGCTACGTTAGCGGCAGGGGGAGTCGGCGGCGTTGGAGCCGCAGCAGCTTGAGCAAAAGCCGCTTGCTGAGAGCGCACAAACTTGCCGGGAACAGCGATGAGTTTGTCTGTGGCGTCAATGAGTCGAGAAAGAGCCGACTGGTCGTTGGGAGCCATCCCCAAGAAACGCAGGATTGCCTTCACAAATCTAGAGAATCCTGTGGTCCCCTCCATTGGCACCGTCTTCAGGAAGTCTTGAAAGACAGGGTCTGACATACCATAGGAAAGAAACTCATCAAGATCGCTGAAAATGTCGTACTTACCAGTGCGCTCGTTCTGCGTACCAGCAACCGTCAACATCAGGTCTTCCGGCATATCTTCCAAAGCTCTGAAGTGCGTTTCAGCTCGCCGAGCGATACGAGCCAAGTCCATGAACAGACTTTCAACTTCAGTAGCAAGCCCGCTTACCGGCTGGCCGCGCAGGATGGCATCTCGATAAGCCTTCAGTCTTTGCCTACCTGCAGCAATCTTGGCCTGTAATGCAGCATGCAGTACTTCATGCAATACGGTGACGTTGTTTGCACCCTGCAAAGGGTCAGCCGCACTTCTGACATAGATAGTGTTTGTGCTTGGTATGAACACACCACGAGCTGTACCCCAACCCGGATCGCCCTTAAGTTCTCTCGGGGGCGGGTCGCCCGGTTCAAGGACTACAAACTTCGTGTTCTGAAGAATCTTGAGGCCACTAAGCCGACGAGCAAGAGCGCGTTGAAAGGCGTTGCCCGTACGAGCAACGTGAGCTGCAGCTTGTCCAGCAGTTGTGAACTTGCTAAAGCGAACGTCTGCTTTGTCTACGTTTGGAGTTTGAGAGAACTTGGGTGCTTGATCTGCCGCAATCCTATTGATCGCAGCAAGGTTCAGCTGATTCCGCTCGGCGAGATCGGTGATTTGTTTCTGAGCTCCTTCGCTCAGCGTATCGAACGCAGGTGCACCGGGGAGGTTCTCAACAAGAGACGCGTACTGCTCTTGAGGGGTGAGCTGCTTGGGTTCTTCTGCTGGTTTGACTTTAGCAGCGGACCCGTCTACCACAACAAGAGATGTTCCTTGGGTACCTTCATCTACAAAAGCAGAATCAAACTGCGGTAGTGCTTTTAGAACAGAAGCAATTTGCCCATAACTAGGCAATCCCGTTTTTGATATTAGAAAACCTTCGCTAGTAAGTGGAGGTAGCTGTTCATCAGGCTCGCGTGTCTTATTCCACTCAGTTCGTGCTTTGTTATAAGCAGCACGGTGTGTATCTTTTCTGAGGTCCAGTGTGTTTTTTGTGTTAACAGTGACTTGATATACCCGCCCCGGACCAGTTGCGGTTTTACCCGCAAAAGCTACCTGTTTTTTTGCGTATTGCGTTGCAACGTCTTTGTTGGAGGTAAAAAATGTTAACCCACTAAACTCAGCGATCTCTGTATTAGGAGACCCATGATACATTTCGGTAGATACGGGGTTAAGTTTTTCGCTTTTGGGCTTGCGCTTCTTCGTTGCCTTGGGTTCAACCACAGCCTCGATCTCAGCTTCGACCTCTCCTTCAACCTGCGTATCAAACAGATTAGCTATGGCGATATCGTTTGTACCAGCTTCGTCTTCAGTGGCTCTTCTACCACGAGCACCGGCAACTTGCTCAACAACAGCGCCATCATCCTCTTCAGCGTCACGCCCTTTAAGGTTTGACTCAATGTTCCGAGCTGCAGCAAGCTGCTGTTCAAAAGTCATGCTCTTCTTGGCCGCTCTCTTAGGCTGCAGAACACGGATCTCTTGTGCAGCACCCTCCAACGAGCGGACATTGGTGCCCCGCTCCCAGTCGGCATCCCAATCAATGGGCTTCTCTTCAAAGACCTTGAGCTTCAGCTGCTCCAGCTTGTACTCTTTCTCTTTGAGCAGTAGCTTAGCTTCATCGACAGGTTTATTCTGCCTGAACGCAGCCAGTCTCTTCCCGAGATCAGCAATCTTCTGTTTTTGCTTGTTGATCTTGTCTTCAAGTTGACGTTTAATTTTTAGAGTTTGTACAGCCCTGCGCTCTGCAGCAGCTGCGACATCGACCGTTTGACTGCGCCAGTTACGCGAGGCTTTTGCCTCCAGAGCATCTAGCCTGTTTTGTTCCTGCTCTACTCTACGCTTATCTCTAGCTCTTTCCGCTTCCTCTTGATTCTGTTTTTTCTCTTCAGGAGTCAGCCGAGTAGCTTTCTGTTGCTCTCTTTGAGCTGCCTCAAACGCAGCAATCTCAGCCTGTTTGTCTTTCCAATCCCCGTACCCTTTCTCAAGCTCTGCGCGTTCAGCCTCAGTGGTGTTTGCCTTCAGCATGTTCCTAGCTTGATTTAGCCGAGGCGTAGACTGTGAGGTCTTGACGATATCAAGGAGAGTGAAGAGCGCGTCCCTACGGCGGTCTTTGTCTTTGGTAGTTAAATCTAATGCAGCCTGTTGCAGTCGGCGAGCATCACGATTCGCTTGCGCACGGACACCCGTACGAGCCTTCGCTCTGGCTGCGCGTTCTTCTGGAGACAGTGCTGGCCTACCGCGACCGCGCAATAAGAGTTTCTTAAACTCTAAAGCTGATTCCGCTGAAGACCGTGCAGGCCGACCGCGTTTCTTAGGCGCAGGTTTTTCTCCCTTACGTAGTTCTTCTACCCGAGCGCCAAACGCTCGTAGTGCTACGTCATTTGCAAAAGCTCCCGCTTTGTACTCATTTAGCGTATCTATCAAATTGTCTCGGTAGCTATCAATTGCTTCCTCTAACCCACCATACTCTTTGCGTTGGTCAAAAGCCGCATCAGCCATGCTCCTACCCATACCTTCTGAATCGAGGGTAGGATTACGAGAAACCGCATCTCTGCGCAGTTCAGCTACTTTTTTATTGAACCGAGCTAACGTAGGGGCATAGGCACCTGTTTTGGCCCCTCGATTCTCTAACTCTGTTTGTAGAGCAAACCGAAGCTCGCTTACAGCGTTCTCTAACTTCTCATACTGGTCTGAGCCCGTGTACTGGTCTAAGTTAGTAAACGCATCATTGGCGAGCTTGTCGGCGAGCGCGAGTACACCTAGCGGTTTTTCGGGTTTTGCGGTTGCGGCGGGTTTGGCTGCAGCAGTCTTGGCAGCTGCCGCTGGTCTTTTTTCTTTTGCTTCGACGGTTTGAGGGGTTTGAGTGCCACTGGGGGCTCCGGTTAGGTCAGGGGTTGGGGTAACTGTTTCTACTGTACCGGGTGCAGTCTCTTTTCTTCCATCAGGCAATCCAGCATCCGTTGCAGGAGAAACCACTCCTGCTGCTTCAGAGACTCCAGCCCCTCCGGTGGGGGCTCCTGCAGGGGGCTCGCCAGCCACTCGAACGCCTTCTCCACCTGCTGGGGTGACAGGTCCTCTAACATTTGTTACTCCTTGCGCGGCCTCTTGAGTAGCTTTGGTTAGCGCTAGTTTTTTAGCCTCCTCAAGAGGGACACCAGCTTCGACAAGCGCATCGATAAGTTCTTCAACCCGTAACGGGTTGGGCTTAGGGGCTGTCGCTTCTTTTACTTCTCCCCCTTGCTCTGCATCTTGCTCTGCAAACCAATCGTCATACGCTTCTTTGGTCGCTAAAAGAATAGCCCTCAGACGAGCGATTGCAGGTTTCTGACCGTTAGCAAGTAGAGCATCCTCCAGCATGCGCACCCGTTCCGGGTCTACACTGATGACTTGATCTGTGCCTTCGGCTGCTTGAGTAAGGGGAGGAAGCGTAAGCCCAGCTGCCGCTGCTTGTTGTTCGGCAGCACTACGAAGTGCCGTCATCTCCCTAGCCATCACACCCGCAAGTTCTGGAGTGACCGACTGTTCGTACCACGTAGCTAGTTGCTGCGTTTGTTCATCAGCATTAAGGGCCGGATCGGGAGGAGGGGGGTTTACAAGAGCACGAAGCTGGTCAAGACGCTCTTGTTCTTGCCGAGCGACTACAGCCTCACGAGCTCCAAACGCTCCACCCAGAGGAGCGCCAGCAAGAGCTTCCAACGTACCTTGAGCCACAACCCCTCGGGACGTAGGTACGTCAAACCCTTCGCGTTGCAGCGCCAAGTTTCGAGCAAGCTGTTCTTGCCCACCTTGAAGGAACTCAGTGCCGGATTCAACAGCGGCAGTTCTAGCCCCCTGAAGAAGCGGTCCACGGGCAGCAGCTTCTGCGGTTTCTTTTGCTACCTGTTGTCTAGTGGCCGCTTCCGCAGCTTCAGCAACTGCAGTTTTACCTGCGATCCGGGCAGCGGCGGCTTTGGCAATTGAAGACTCCAAACCAGTCCGAGCCGACAGACCGCCAATAGCGCTACCCATAAGAATCTGATCGAGGTTCGCCCCACCGTACTCTTGCGCTAGTTGGGCTCGTTTTTCGATCTCATCCGTGGGCATGCTGGTCTTGGCGAGTTCCTCCTTGACCGCGTCGTAGATAGCGCCTTTGACAGTACCCGCGCCCATGAGAGCGCCAATACCTAAACCAGCTGCAGTAGTGACCGCAGCAGGAGCGCCTACCACCGTAGTTGCTAGCGAAGCAAGGATGGCAGGCGCAGCCGTGCCAAGACCCTGAGCAACTATGTCAACCGGTGCTTCAAGAAACGCGCTAAAGCCAGCTTTGACTTGATCCCAGACGCCTTTGTCTTTTGCAGCGTCAATGATTTGCGCAACTTTTTTGCTATCACGTTGGGACTGAGCGCTGTACAGCGCAGCAATCCAATCCTCTGCGCCTTTGAGTGTTTGAGAGGTTTCGCTACCAGCACCGAAAGCGTCCGCAATCATGCGAACGCCCATTACAACCCCCGCCCCTGCCTTTAGGAACGGGTCGGCTACCGAGCGGAAGATACTTTGGTCTTCAGGTCTGGGTTCAGGTTGAGCAGCAGTCCCAAACAGCTCTTGGCTAAAATCGCGCCCACCCGAAAAGCCAGAGTTAGCCCCAAACAGCTCTTGACTAAAATCACGACCAGCCATTTAGGGCTCCTAGTCTACAATGGTGTATCCCGAATCTCGCGCTCTTTTTATTACATCCGCTTCCGTTATGTTTGGGTTAGTAGTTCTTAATCTAGCTAGAGTAGTCTGAATATCGGCTTTAGTCATGGTAACACCAGCTCCAGCTCCAGCTCCAGTTACCTCCCTACGGATACGCTCTTTGCGAGTTTCTTCTTCTTTGTCTAGCGCTTCTATTTTGGCTCTGACTTCAGGGCTTTCTGGTCTCAAGCGAAGCATTGCTCGTGCTTCCGATATTTCTTTTAGCTTAGGGTCCCTAGCAAACGCGTTTTGCAACCTAGTCTCTGTAGTAACATCACCGCCAACTCTGCCCTGAACATTTGCATTTTCCTTAATAGCCATAACACGCAGAGCGGCGTCACTCTTACCTTTGAGTGCTGGGTCACCAGAATTGCGGCGTTCTTTAAAATCCTCAAAGAAAGCATTGATGTTCTGAGCGCCTCCTGAGCCCATGTTTTGAGCTTCAAGAATACGTTCAGATGCTCTAGACAAAGCCTCTTCCCTAGACAATCCGGGGTTAGCTCTCATGATCCCCGGCACAAGCGTTTCAGCCAGCTGCACCATAGGAGCACCCAAATTCCTAGCTTCCGCAGCGGTTATACGCGAGTCAGCAGCAATGATCTGTTGTGCAATACCGCCTGCAACCGTAATCTGAGTTTTTCTGTAGTCCTCATCCGCTTTACGCTCTTCGCGCCTTTCTGCGTCAGCAGCGGCGGCTGCTCTAAGTTGTACGTCACGATCCAAAGCAATAGCGGCGTTTCTATCAGCCCGAGCTTTCTCAGCCCACTGCATAGCCAGCGTATCGTTGCCATCTTTACGGGCTTGTTTGGCTTGAGCAAGAGCAAATTCAGATTGGTCAATAAGTCGCTCCGATTCACGCAGCTCTTTGTTAAGAGAAGCCGCAGTAGTACCGATGGCACCAAACATCTCACCAATACCCCGACGAAGCCCAGAACCCTTGGAAAGAGCTTGAGCCGCAGCCAAAGCAATTAACCCTTTGTTCTCTTGCCGCCGACCAGCCAAACCTTCACGTTGTTCTTTCAACCGTTTTTCGTACGGTTCCAACTCACTAAGACCGCCACGAAATCTAGCAGCAGCTTCTCTAAATTGTCCTGCTTCAGTTTCAAACTTAGCTGGATCAAACTGCTCCGGCCTCATAGCCGCCGCACTCTCAAGATAAGACCTAGGTTCGGCGTAGCTAAAGGATGGAGCTGCTCTTTCGCCTATGCCGCGTACAACAGCTTGGGCGTCTCCAATTAGGTCAGCAATCGACCTAACGGGAGCGGCGGCAGGAGCTTCACCATCAGCGGCAGCGGCAGCAGGAGCTTCACCAGCAGCGGGAGCAGCTTCACCAGCAGCGGGAGCGAAAGGGTCTTGAATAGAAGTCAATGGAGTTTCAGGACGATATGGGTCTCCATCAAAACTTTGAACATCGGAGCTAGCAGCAGGAGCGGCAGCAGGAGCGGCAGCAGGAGCGGCAGCAGGAGCGGCAGCAGAACTCTGAAAGCGACTAGCAGCCCCAATATCTTCACGACTTGTCACCGGGCGATCCAACCCAGCGGCAGATACTTCAGAGGCGTAGGCTTTTTGAGCAGCTTGTAGTGCAGCCTCGGCTGCACGAAGCTCTTCCTGTGCGGCACGGAACCCTTCAGGGTTAGCACGTTGTTGGCGTGAACCAAACGTATACAACTTTTCTTGCGCTGCTTGGCGGCGTTTCCGTGCAGCGTCAAGAGCTGAGCCACCATCACTAAACGCAACGATTCCTCCCCGAGCGGCTTGGAGCATCTGTTGTTGCGTTTGCTGAGGCATCTGGTTAAAGCCAGCGGCAAGACCTCGGCGCTCTGACGCTCGCATGGCCTTCTCTTCGGCGATCATGGCAAGGCGTTCTCTGTCACCACGCATCATTGCAACCCGCTCGGCTTGAGCAAGCTGTTCGTCAGACATCTTGTCTAGGGCGCTCTCAACGAACCGATCATCCGTAACCGAGCCACCCTCGGCGAACATGCCGAGTTGCTTCATGCCATACGCACCCGCCCCGATAGACCCAAGAGTCTGCAGTGCGGAAGGCGGGGCTTCGTACAGCTGCCTAGTAGATTGTTGCCCAAGCGGAAGACCACGAATAAGGTCGGAGAAGAATCCAAGGTTCTTGTACGGAGCGTTTCGTTCGTCCAAAAAGTCTTGGTAGTCCTGAGTCAGACCTCTTTGCCGCAGCTCTTGTTGTTCTCTCCCTACGTCCCTCTGCATACCAAGAACGTCTTTTTGTTGCCCAAACTGCAGCTGCCCAAGTTGTCCAAGCTGAGCAGCGGCGTTGAGACCGATACCAAGACCTTGGAGCCCAAGACCCGCACCAAACTGTCTGGACTGCTCACCCAACTGCTGGGCCTGCATCCGACGCTGCATGTCTTGGTTGAATTGGCTTTGAGCTTGCTCAAAGGCAGTCTGGTACCCACGGGCTCGGATGTCTCCAAGCTGAGTGCCTAGGTTACGCTGCCGCTCGGCTTCAAGAATGGCAGCTCGACCACCACCAAACGCACCTGACTGAACCGCCTGCCCAGCCTGCTGAGTAGCTTGAATAGCGGAAGTACGTTGTGCCTCCCGAAGCTGCGGTTCCATCGCAGCCTCCATGAACGGGGACATGTATTGGTTTGCAGCACCCGTATTAAACACCCCACCGGTAAACGTACCCGGATCATATGAAGTGCCTTGAGCGGCAGACCCAATACCTCTCGCTAGAGCAGAAGCCTCCCCAATCTGACCAGCAGGCCCCATCTGCCCAATTGTTCGTTGGGCTTCAACTTGCATGGGAGAGAAGCCAGCGATACGATCCCCGCTGTACCGCTGATACGGAGAAAACGCCAAGGACTCGCCAAAGCCAAGAGCCTTCTGCGCATACGGACGCGCCCACTCAGGAAGCTCAGCGATTTGAGTTGAGGTAGAAGGACCGCCTCCACCCCCTCCGCCACCATAGATACGCCCACCGGGCTTAAGCGCAGTGGCAGATTCGCCAAACGGCTCGCCAAGAGCTTCAAGTTGTTTGCGGGAGTAGCTCATATTTTGATCCCCACGATCCTGTATTTCTCTTGGAATCCGTAACGCCGCCACAGACGGGCAATCGACTCACGGGCTGCACCTTCGATACATGTGGCTCCATACGAAGCCAGAATCTGCTTGAACTGCTCAAACGTATCTTTGTTGCTGATGAGTCCACCGCCAATGGCAGTTATGAAGGCAACCCGATCATGCGGGCGATTAAACAGATGCACCGTTGCCGCACCTGCAATTTTCTGCTCATCTACAAAAACAATCAACATCCACTGTCCAGTAGCGAGCAGAGTTTTGGCTGACTCTAGCGTGTAGTCACCGTCAGCATGTTCTAGCGCAGCAGCAACGAACCCCTCAACTTCAGGCCAAAGCCTGTGAATGTGCCCTACATCTACGGGGTGTAGCTTCATGCGGGGAGGAGCTTCTCGGCTTTGGAGTCAACCGCAACTTTGCCTTTGCCAACTGATTTCTTCCGAGCGCCCTGCACTCGGTCCATCATCGCATAGAGCTTACGGGCACCGGCTTCAGACGACCCGTTACCGATCTCAGACACAATCCGAGCAGGCACAACGAACTCACCGTCAGCTAACCGAGCAGGCTGTCGATCACCAATCGTCGCCGGAATCGAATCCGACACCCCATCTCCCGGACCACGCAGCATCCGACCACCATCCGAGTAGCCACCAAGATGGGAGATGCCACCTTCAGCAAACCGAGCCTGACCAGTACCCATGTCGTATTGAACTTCAGGCTGTCTAAGCATAACTTCCATCTGCTGCGGTCTGTTTGACGCAGTGTTGTACGCAGTCGGCGGGGACTCTACCAGCGGGTAGCTAGTGTTGTTTCCAATTCCACCGCCGTTTGCCATAGTAGGCATCTGGGTAACAGTTTTAGGAATACCAGCAGTGGGAGTGAACTTTTCGCCAGTGTCTACGAAGCGCGGATCAAAGTACTGACGCTGTCGGCCAAAGTCTTTACCAAGACTAAGCTCCTCATAGCTAGGGACGGTAGACGCAGAGCTAACAGGACGAGCTTGAAACTCTATCCGGTTCATCACCGGGGTTTGCTGCATCTTAGGTTGCTGTTGCTCCCCCATAGCGCCTAGGATCGGAGAAGTCGCAGCGAGTCCGTATTTAGCCAAACCACCGAGTCCACCAACACCGCTCATGAAGCCAGAGCGCCCTGCTTCAGTACCTAGAGCAGAAATACCCTGACCAGCAGTACCAAGATTAGTAGCGGCAGAAGCCACCTGCTCGGGCATACCACCAAGAACAGCAGTGGGGTCACCCAAACCGGCTTGAGCACCAGCAGAAGTACCCGCTGCAGTCAACCCACCTGCAAGCCCCGCTCCACCGTACGCACCCAGACCAGCCATCAGACCCTTACCGATATCACCAGTACGCAGGGTTTCTACACCGCCTACCCCTAGCCCAATCATCCAAGGTGCGGCGGCTCCACCGGTAGCTGCAGTAAGTCCAATGCCAATGAGCGTAGGCAGAAGTTTCTTAAGGAACCCGGCTTCCGGCAGGCCCGTAGTCGGGTTGATGGTCAGCGAACCACCCGCAGCCATAGCCAAGTCTTGAAGGCTTTTGACTTCGCTTGGGGCCATGTGAACGAGCATGGTGTCACCACCACGCCCATACTGTGCTAGAGAAGCCGCCCCACCCGATGCAAAATTGAAGGTGGGTTCTTGTCTTTCGTAACGCATAGGAGCAGCCCTCGGTGCTGAGCTACGGAACAGCGATCCGAGCCCTCGGATGAATGGTATAGCAGTTTCAGGATAGACGCCTCGCAACGCTTGCTCGCGCTTCTTTTTTTCCGCCCACTGCTGAAACGCTCTTTGGGTAGCAGCAATTTTGGCACGATCAGACGCGAGATCTTCTGGGCGAGTACGCAGGACTTCTATCTGCCGGTTCATAGCGGCAAGTTGATCTTGCATCTCCCCGAGTCGCTCGGCACGACCTTCAAACGCTTCCTGTTTTTCAAGCCCTTCTTGTTCTTCTTGAGCTTTGGCTCTTAGAAGTTGGTTAATCTTTGCCCGGTCAGACGGCTCAGATGTCTCTCTCAGGTACTCTAGCTCACCTTCAGATTCGGCTTGTCGCTCACGATCTTCTTGATCAGCCAGACCCTTAAGCGCGTACTTAGCCTCAATGTCAGCCATACCCTGCTTGTACTTACGTTCGCTTTCCTGAGTAGCGTTGTAGTAGTCCCTGTTGATTCGTTCCTGCTCAGGGTCACGGTACAAATCAGACTCTTTCAAACCTTTAGGCAGCTTAAGCCCTTCACCAGCCATGCGGGTATGAAACCGCCCTACGTTTCCAGAGGACGGATCTTTCCACTCAAACTCAGACAAACCAAGCCGTCGCGCTGCCTGAAAGGCTTGCCCTCTGGGGACTTCACCTTGTTTGGCTAGCAACAGAGTGAGTTCATCTGTTTGCATGACCGTTCCTTAAGCGGGGAGGGACGAGACGAATGATAACGTAGCAACACAGGACGGGATGGCTGGCATAATAAACGGAGTTGTTTGAGCAGGGTACTGCTCCATAGCTACAGCTACGTTGCTCACAGCAGCCCACATCTCTACGTAGTCATTCGCATCAAGGTCCACGTAAAAGTTAGCAGCAGCAATAATGTGACCATCAACCGATCCGTGCCGGGAGATAACCGAGAACTGACTACCAGTCCCGTCTACATCAATGCCGTTCTTTCGCAACCAGATCCAAGCATCATGTATCTGAGAGTCGGTGTTGCGCCACTGCACACTATACTGATAGTTGTAGATACCAGCGTTGTTTACGTAGAGCCCGTTACTTGTGTCGTTTCGACAGTCGTTGATGTAGTCGGTTTCGTCAAACGTAATCAACGTGGCAGTGTTAGCGGCAAAGGTTTTGTCTGTGGTTCTTTGAACCGCAGCGTACGGGAAGTTCAAGTACGCACCGCCCGGATGCCCTACAGACGCACCACTTACCGTTTTTGGCGAACCAAGAACACTGCTAAACGTCGAATCCAACTGATTAAAGTACAGCCGAAGAAACCCAGAGTACTGTTCTTGGATTGTCCGATCGTAATCAACCGGCGCAGCAGGTAGCCGAGGGGCGATCGGTGGGGTAATCCGTCTGAGGCGAACATCGGTAGCCATTATCTACGCCCATCCGCACGGCTATCAATACGGGGTACGCCCAACTGCCAGTTCACACCAAGTCCGTCGGAGCTAACCTTAAACGCCATCTGACGCCCACGAACCCGTACATACACAATCTGAGTGAACTGCTGCACATCGTAGTTGCGTTGTGAACTGTAGTTCTGAGTACTGGTAACCGAAGGAGTGTTGGAGTTACCGTAGTTTGCTCCGGGGTTAGCACGGGGCTGCAACGTAAGGGTAGTCGTTGGGTTGTTTGAGAAAGACCCGTTAAACGTAATGTCGGGAATCACCCGCCATACATACCCGTAGTTGTGCCCGTCACCAATATCGAAGTCCGAAGACTCAATGAAACAGGAGATCGGCGAAGGTGGGTTGGTAGTACCGTCATCTACACCGTCTTCGTGATAAATCAACTGCCCGTTATACCCAGCAGCCATAGGGAACGAACGCAGAGAACTATCAAACCAAGCAGTGCGAGAAAGGTTTCCGTAGTACCAGATCCGCTCAAGGTGGTTGTAGACCACATACTTGTTGACTGTGGTTGAGTTTGCCGAACAGTAGAACCACCAGATCTCGCTATACCCTTCGCTAGTCCCCGCAAACACCTGAGAAGCTTCGGTCAGGTTGATATCGTTATACACATACTGGCGCACCGTGCAAGGGAGAGTCTCAACCCTACCCGCGTACATGTAGAACTTGTCTACGCCCATCCAGAACGTCATGTTATTGACGGTGGCGATTGCATTCGGCCCAATAATTGAAATGTTGTCGCCGAGAATCTGGAACCCCCAAACATACGGAGCGCCAACAAACTGCATCGAGTAGATAGCAGCGTCGGTCAACACCAGAATCTCTTGGCGAGTTTGAATGGCAGCAACGATCTCTGAACCGTGGCTCAGTCGATAATCACCCGCTTGGTTAGTAACCGCAGGAGTCCACGTAGCAAAAGACTCTTGGTCCGACCACCGAATCTGCATTGGGTCTAGGGCAGTCGTGGCGTATACGCCTGTCGGGTCGTTTGTACCAAAACAGATTACAAACCTAGACGCGTCTGAGATCAGTACGAAGTTACACAGACTCGGTGTAGTGGAGTCGCACGTTACCGTAGAGCCCCTGATAGACACCGTCCCGCTAGCGAAAATCAACTGACCCCGATCATACGTAGTCGGCAAAAGATTAACCGCCCAGTAGTAAAGCGGACCGCCACGAGCATTAAATATCAGATCCTGACCGTAGTTGTCTTGGGACCAAAGACGCAGATCCACAGATACACCAACCGCTGCGGACCGACCCCAACCTGTACTTGTGAATCCTGTAGTCACACCACCCCAACCACCAGCACCCCAACCAGTAGCAACGGAAACAGTCTCAGAACCAGTGTTGATTTGATACTGTGCAGTTGTGCTCGCTCCACCGTTACCTGTGTCTGCTGACGTTGCTTGCACCGGAGCGTAAACAATCGCCCCCAAGCTGTGGGAAGCTGCGGTCGTACCGTTGAACCCACGAATGAGACCAGTAAGCGTGTTACTCGTTTTACCAGCGAAGAAGATCTGCTCAGAATCAACTTTCAATACACCCGCAGTGTTTGGGAAATCCGCAGCGGAAGCAAGAGTTAGGGAGGTATCGCTAGTACCGATACCAACACCAAGAGTGTTATAAGCAGTAGATACGATTGTGTAAATACTGGCTGTTTGAACGGCTACAACTTGAAACTCACGGTTGAGCACGGTGGCAGTTATGTTGCCACCAAGACTCGCAGCTCCCGAAAACGTCACGAAGTCATTGGCTTGTGCGCCGTTGGTCGCGTGGGTAACTAACAGCAAGTAAGAGCCAACAACAGCTGCTGTGGAGTGCGAAGCAGCGGTAGTGCCGTTGTACCCACGGGTTAGACCAGTTAGTACGTTGGTTGATTTGCCCGTATAGGCAATGATCTCGGAGTCGATCAGGACTACGCCAGCATCTGGGAAGTTAGTGCCTGAAGCTACAGTAAGTGAAGTAACGGTAGCGTTAATACCGCCATTAAGAGTGCTAGCCGCAGCGGTGAAGCAGTTGGGAACCGAAGGGGTTACTGTGCCGCCGACACGGCGCAAGGGGGTGACATCGTAGAACGCACCACCAGAAGACGGCTGGATGTAAAACTTTAAGTTCGTGCCAAGGCTGACTAGGTTGTACCCCGCCAGAGTCAGCCAGTTCCACATCGACCGACATACACCCCAGAACGACCCACTCGGCGGGAGGGGGAGGCTGTTAGATGTACCAGTATCCTTCGTCCATCCACCTAGCTTCTGCGGGTAGCCGGAACGAAACCGAATCTTGTCACAGGCGAACCACCCTCCCTCGTTAGAAAGAGTAGTGCCCTCTCGGTTTACGCCCGGACGGAACTGAAGTTTTTGGAGCGGCATGATTACGCCCGTAAGGCTTTTAGCTCATCGAGAGTAGTGCAAGCATCAGCCAAAGCTGGTAGATCACGTAGTCGTTGCTTCTCTGCAACCACTGCTGAGTTGTCGGCACCGGTCTCAAGATTGCGTTGAAACCGCACATCAAGAGTAGTAAACAACGGCTCCCGTTCTGCGCGTAGTCGGGCTTTGGTGATCTCTTTAGCTTTGGTGAGATTGATCGTAATCATTCGTTGTACTCCCAAGCGTTTCTAAACGTCCTGTCAGTCGGAATGTCAGCCGCGTCGATGATCTTATACGGCACACCGGGAGGTACGTCTTTGGCAATGATCTCTTCCAGCGTCAATCCGCAGTCTGGGATCGGCATCAAGATCGCCACGCCACCATCAGGCGTCGGGTAAATGACTCGTTGGTTCATGTTGATCACCTGAAAATAGCAACACAGAAATAGGTCGCATCTACCCGTACGCCGCCGCCTGCACCCGAAGCTTGTAGGTACACGCGGACAGATCCAGTTGCAATAGGTGCCCCAGCTGCGTACAGCGACGGAAAACAAATGTTAGTGCCGTTGCTTACAAATTCCGACGTAACAATTGCCGAGTAATTCGCGTCTGGCATTGCGTTGGTAAAGTTAATTGTGTAGTCGCCCGTGCCGTTGTCCGTAATGCTGCTGACGTTGCCACTACCCCTAATTGCCGGTGTACCAGTGCCGTTAAAGTTAATCCACGCACGGCAACCATAGGCGGTGGCGGAAGAGCCGTACCCGCTGTTAAATTGAAAGTCACCCGTGGTCTCAATGCCAGCCGCTATGCTTCCGTTGATTAAAAAACGTGTGGGGTGATTGGTGCTAGAGCCAAAAGCTGCGACGTTGGTGCCGAACGCGCCGACCTGAGCGGTAGCTGTACCGTTCGCAAATTGGGCTACGCAAGCGCTAGACCGGGAAAGCGAAAGAATAGTATTGGGGCTACTAGTGCCAATCCCTACGTTTCCATCACTTCGGATACGGACACGCTCAGCAGCCGCAGTGCCGTTTTGCATTGTCTTAAAGACCAAGTCAAAATCTTCTGACGCGGCGGTAACATCAGTTGTTACAGCTTCCAACATCACACCAACTTCGGTATTACCCGCCGAAGTCTCAGCGGCAAACTCCATACCGACGCCAATACCAATTGCTGGGGTACCTGATGACTGACTGTCAAGACGAAGCACTTGCGTGACCGCGTTAGTCGTAGCGCTTGTTTGTTGGATATGCGTTTTATTTTGCGGCGTGTCAGTGCCGATGCCTACATTACCAGCGGCGGTGACATAAATTCGAGTTGTGTCGTTAGTGGTAATCCCAATCGGCGTGTTTGCGACCGACCCGATAAGTGACACCGGGCCTGCAATAGAGCGAATTACAACATCATTGCCACCTGTGGCGTCCCGTACCCTAAAACTACCAGACGCTTTGTTTAGATCAAAAGTGTACGCAGGGGTAGAAGTCCCAATACCAACTCGGTCGGTTGATGCATCAACAAACAGCAAGTTGGCGTCCGTGTCACCCTCAACACGAAAGTCTTTGTCTGCGCCTGCTTCATTAAACACCGCAGCGCCAGTGACATTAACATCGCCTGTCAGCGTAAAGTTGCCGGTTTGAGTAAAGTTGCCAGTCAGAATCACGTTACCAGAACCATCAACCCGCAAAGATGCAGTAGAACCGCCATAAAGAGCGTTCAGAGAAAGACAGTTGGTACCGTTTGAAAACACATACGCAACACCACCAGCAGGGACCGTCACCCCACTGCCAGCAGCAGTCGTGCCATTGGCAACAGTAGCGTTGTAAATGGTGGCGTCGTAGATCGAAGTGTTTTGGATGACGTAGGTTTTAGAAACCGGTGGGGCGTAGATGTTAAAAGCAGTAGTAACCGCACCGCTAGTAGACAGACTAAGAATCGCCATCCGAGCCTGATCAGCAACGTAGTCGGTAGCCACCAAGGCTTGGCTCGCCGAAGTGACTGACACGGACGCCAGCCCAGCAATCGACCCCTCAAGAAGAGTACCAAGATTAGTGTTTGTCGTATCACCCCAAGTACCGGCTTGGTCACCAGTACCCATCAGCTGAATACGCAGGAGTGGGGAAGGAGTGCTTGGCATGCCTAATCCTTAAATCGTGTCGATGTTAACCCAGCCAGAACCTGCGCTCGTATCAATCGGCGTCCAGCTTGTACCACCTGTGGTGGTGATGTTCGCCCAGCCAGAACCTGCGCTCGTATCAATCGGCGTCCAGCTTGTACCACCTGTGGTGGTGATGTTCGCCCAGTTGGTTGGCTGGTCTGTCGGGATGAGCAACCACAGCGGTGTGCCCGATAGTAGATCTTGGATACTGACGGTGTCAAGAAAAGCAACTGGGAAAACCCCGTTTGCGGATACAGAGTCCTGAGCAGTTGCCGTTTCCGGTACTGTTACGTTAAGTATACTTGGGGCGACAGAGATAACGTCCAGCGCAACCGCCTGCTCAGCGATCAAAACCGAAAACACCATCAACGCACTAACCGTGTCGGAACCCGTAGAAGTTTCAGAGACCGCTGCGCTAAGATCGAGCACCCCGGCAATAGCATCGCTGGCGGTAGCTGTATCGGAGACAGCGGATAGAAAGGAACCTACTGCAGCAATACTGTCAGAAGCTGTCGCATTTTCAGAGACAACAACATTAATGACACCTGCTGGGAGTGCCGAAAACGGTAAGTCTGCAAATGATGCGAATCCGAACATTACACCGCCTGCGATCCAGCCATGTCAGGCTGAGTAGGCCACACAACCGCGAACGGAAACCCTGATTGGCTAGTGATGTCACGCAGTGCCTGACGGTACACAGACCAAGCCTGTCGGTCTACAGGAGAGTCAGGAAGCTGGGTCCAATCACATGCGGTAAGCAAAGCATTGCGCTCATCCCGCACTGATACGGAACAGTCTGTCCGGCGCAACTCTATTTCTTCTGCTGTCGCATCAACCACCACCCAGCTTTGCGTCCATTTGTCGTTTTCTAGGTACGGACTACCTTCTGTCACCGTCTTGGTGTGATCGACAGTAGGTCGAGGCACAGCTGTTAATTCAAAGACGTTCCATTCAGCAAGCAATTCTGAAGATGGATTGACAGGAAACGAAACATTTGGATTGTCTTGAAGTAACTGTTGTACAGAATAATTTTTTGTTCGCAAGCCTTCTACTTTAATTAACATCATTACCCTGCCTTAAGGATTTAATGTAAATGGTCATGCCCAAGTCGCAACGACAAGGCCGGGACGGTTTACAACACTGTCAGTCAAGGTAGCAGAAACTGTCCTGCTTGTATTTGATAAACCCGAATCCGTTGCTGCGGTAATAAGCGCTACACCAGCAACGTACTCTAACGCAATTGTCGCCCCTGTCCAGCTTGCCGTAGTGCCGGTCGCAACAGCGCCAGCGGAATATCCAGCGTAAAGCACAGCGTTTGTTTGAGGCGTCAAAGTGACGCTTTGATTTGGAGAAACATTTACGCTACTGCTTTGGCTCGATGCCGTCACCGGGGTGGTTGAAGATGCGTCATAAATAGCAGCTACAGAGATGTACACAGGGTTAGAAACGCTTACACTAAAATTGACCACAATGGTGGCAGTTGTTCCCGAGTCAACAGTTGCGTACCAAATTGAATTATGCCGAACTTCGCTGGTTGCGCTTTTTACAGCCAAGGTTGCTGTATTGCCAGCAATTGTTACAGAAGAAACACTTCCGCTGGCGCTTGAGCCACCACCTATATACACCACAACTAAACGGCCTGTTGCGGCGGTCCCAATGTCAACTGATGTAAAAGTGGCAACACCAGAACTAAATGAAACCGATACACTGGAATTGGTTACTTGAACAATTGATGCGGTCGTTGCTGAAGCCGCTCCCACAGAAGCTCTAAGAGCATGGTGCAACATTACGCCACGCTCCCGACTCTTGCGCCATAAACTTGCGAACCAACCTTCCAAAACTCAATCACAGTGTATCCGGTTGTAGCCAATGCAGGCGCAGATCCTCCAACCCAGATCACTCCTGACGGACCCCATGTCGTGTCTGTCCATGTCAGAGTGTATGCGGTCCCGTCATTCACCATCAAAAGCAAACTTTCCCCAGCAGCAAAATTCGTTGCTTTTGGAGTACGGCTTGCTCCTAGAGTAATCAGTTGAATGCTTCCATTACTGGGATCGACTTCAAACGCAGCGCCATCTGTAATAGTAAAAACATCTTCAAGAATTGCGCCAATGATCGCTGGATCAGTCAGCGTTTTGTTGGTAAGGGTTTCCGCGCCATTGGTTGTAGCTTGATTGATCTGCGCTAACGTCTGAACAGTGCCGCCACTGTCTTTGAAGTACAGCTTCCCGTCAGCGGTGTTAACTACCAGCTCGCCAGCAGACAGACTGACAGCAGACGGAACGGATCCGGGAGTGCTGCTGAATGCCAGTTGTATCGTGGTGTTGTTCCCAGACAGTCCACCCCATTCTGGAATGGTTGCACCCGCTTGCAAAACCTGACCCGGAGCACCAATCCCTAGCTTTGCCAGAGTCGTGCTTGCACTAGCGTAGAGCAGGTCACCTACCGCGTAGGATGTCTGGCCTGTGCCGCCATACGCCACACCAATTGTTGAACCGTTCCAAGTTCCAGATGTGATTGCCCCACTAAACGAATGTGAGTTTGCCGTGTAGGTTAAGTTGACGCTGACCAGATCGCTGGCAGTTGTCCCGGCAATAGTTGCTGCAAAAAGATTCCCAGCACCATTCTGTGTGTACCATCTGATCCTGCCAAGCGCATCGCCGGAAGCATTTGCAGTAGTTGTTGTGCCAACAACTCCTGACGGGTAATGGAAAAACGCCAAATACGATGAATGTGAAGCGGTGGCGCTCCAGTTGTAAAACCCGGCAGATGGGGCAAGTCCAAGTGTTTCCGAACCTGTGCTATGTACCTCCAACTTATTATCAATGACTGATGTACGGGCAGTCTTTCCAAGAATTAAATTTCCTCGCGCATCAATCACAGAAGGTGAAGAATCAGGATTTGCGGAGTCTTCCACCAGCAACGCATTGCCTGTGCCAATCTGCCTGATTTCAAAAGCAGTTGATGCGCTGTTTACATCCACCAGAACTGGACTGGTGAACGGATTCACACCGTCAACAGTAACCGCTTTTTCTGCTGGGTAAGTCAGGAACACATCCTTACTGCCAGCACCCCAACTGACAGCCGATCCTGCATTGCTGGACTCTAGAATCGTATCTCGGCTGAGAGTCGTACCAGACAACGTATACGTCCCGATACCAATTTCCCAATTCGTGCCGTCCGTGACCGTGTAGTAGGTCGTGTTTCCGTCGCCAACAACGGAAAACGATTGATACCCCGTAACAGCACCAGCAAGCGTGTATGTGCCTGTACTGGTGGTGGTAGTGGTCTCTTTTACACGGTCTTTTAGGACAAGTGCCATGACGGCATCCTATTACGCTGCATCCAGCGAGAATGTGTACGTAACATTCAGCGTATCGCCGTTTGATACGTTTCGATCACCCGGAGACTGGAAGTCTGCAGCAGAGAACAGGGTTCCGGTGGAACCGCCTTTGGTATTGTTCGACGTAAGAAACGCACCACCAATCGTCGTAGTACCGTTGATGCTGAAAGACGCAGGTGACGCGGAGTTCGTGACAACGGAAGGGTCTGCCAACGTAGCAGCAGCAAACGTAGCCGTTGGGCGATTGGCATTACTGTACGTCGTGTCTTCTGTCCACCCAATATGCGAAGACATCGTATCCCCCGCTGCGGGGTTATTAGACGCTGCTGCACCGTACAGACCTATATACCACGTAGTAATCTGTGTCACACCAACCAAAGACGTACCCGCCATGTACTGCAGACCGACGTTCACTACGAGATTCTTGGATTCAGCCTCCCATTTAAGGAGCCCATCCTTGTTGAAACACTGAATCTTAAAAACGCCACCGGCCTTAACCTGCTCAGTCGGCTTTGCACCACGAACCATAGAGGCTCTAACAACATCCGTAGACCGGGCTTTCTCGATACCCATGATTTATCCCAAACGAAGGATTGCAGAAGTATTGGTGGCGACAGGAAACTGCACCGTGAAAGTGTTGGTGGACGTTTTGTCCGCACCAAAGTCTAGGACGCAAATCGCACCGTTGACTCCGGGCTTGTAGATCAAAGCTCCACGAGCGGTGATTGCGCCAGTCCAAGCAGCATTGGCAAAAGAAAGATACGCGGTCGTACCGGAGCCACCCGTAGTTGGTGTTTGATTAACGACTAAAAGCTGACCGGGAGCCGCGTAGTTACCACCGGAAGCTTCGCCTACAGAAGTGTACGCAGTAGTATTCGCATCCAATGTGGCTGCATTGGTGTACAGCGCAATGTAGAACGTACCAAACGTAAAGTCGAAGCCGCCGTTCAGCAACCCCGTCTTGAATACGTTGCAGGTGTAGTTGCCCGTGAATGCCATTACGCCACCGGTTGTCTGTATTGACCAGAACGATACGCGTCCTGACGCTCAAGCCCATCACCAAGACGTTTAGCCAGAGCTAGAGCTTCCTTGTACTTAGTATCGTACAGAGTAATCAAGTCAGCTTCACCCTTCATGAAGGTGTACGCCTCGACCAAACACCCATACAACAACACAGTATCGAAGTTGTCTCCAAGCCAAGTAGTGCTAGCCGTGACAATCGACTCCGGGTAGTAGTAATAGTGCAGCTCTACCGAATACGCGGCGTCTGGTTTAGGACCAAGAATAAACGACAGTTCATTGGTAATGGTAGTACCAGAGACTGTTGGCCCAAAGAGCGCGTAATACTTAGGTAGCCCAGACGATGCGGGGTTTGGGTAAGCTTCACGGATGAAGTTCACATCCTTATTGAGCAGGTAATAATACCTACCCGTACCGTCAATCACAGCAAAAGAATACGCCGATAGAAAGTCATTTGGCGCGGACAAGTATGATGTAGCGGTTGAAACAGTACCCGTTTGGTTTTTACGCAAAGACGGAAACTGCACCGAGTTGTAGATGCGCTGTTCCGCTTGCTCGATGATTGTGTTCAGCTGCGTCGTATAAGAAACAGTCGAACCATCAGCAAGAAACGTCGCCGGAAACTGATTCTCCGTATACGACTGGATCGCAGCTACAAGCTCGGAGTAGTTCATGCCATCGGGCCTCGGCTCATGACGCCTTTAGTAGCAGCACCAGTACCACGGATCTTGATGCCGGTAGTTTTGACATCGCTAGCACCGGGATCGCCCACACTTACGCGAGGCAGCATACTACGCGGCCCCATCTGAGGAGCCGTCAAGGTGTTCGGGTCTTTACTCTTAGCGGGTTTGGTAGCCATCTCAGCCACCCCGCTGATTCATGACGCGGGCCATGTTGCGACCGTACTTGCGCGCCATCTCGCCAGTAACGCCGCCTTTCTTCATGCCTTTGTGCATCCGCTTTTCGTGAGCTTTGACCGCCTTGTCGGCGACCCCTTTCATGACTTTCTTGTCCATGATGGACTCCTACGTCGTTACGACAGTAACTGTACCAAGTTGGATGGTCAGCGCCAAGTTGTTTGGAGTTAGCGCAGCATCGAAACTGCTGGACCCACCTACAGGGTTCCAGCCCCACTGAAAAACTCGGCTACCTTCACCAAGACTACCGTTAGCCAAAGGCCCAGACACACGATAAGAAGTGTCAGGACGAGGATCACGAAGTCCTTGGGGATCATCTACAGGATACATCCCAAGCTGCAACTGCGGGTGGTCTGGGTCCCAACATTGCGGACACACCAGCAAATTGTAATTTTTAGTCTTAATGATCTCTTTGCGAAGAATCTTTAGCTTGTACCGCTGCCCACACCTATCGCATTCAGCGATAGCGTTTTTACCAGAAGCAAACCTATTCCCCATTACGGCCCACTTCCAATGAACTGCTGCCGGGGAACGAACCGCACTGAAGCCTTCTCACGATCTTCTTCAGATGCCAAACCCCATGCCTCATCGTACTGAGCTTTAAGCATAGGCAAGCGCTCGTACCCTGACGGAATCTTGCCTGCGATGTAGTACGCCAGCCCAGCAGCCATACAAGGAATAAACCTGAACGGCACATCCATGATGTTGTCGCCGTCTCCAGCATCCTGAGTCCTACGCAACCGCCAGTACACCAACTGATAGTCGCCACCCGCATTAGGAGTCGGCCAAACCGTCACAGACGGAGCGTTGACTTTGTAGATAGTTGCAGAGCTCAGATGAGAAGCAGCGGTGGTGTCGTTGTACCCTCGGATGCAGTTGTACAGAGTGTAGACGCCGCTAGTCAGCCCGTTGCTTGGAGTTGTCTGCACCAGCTCGTTGTAGTAAATGTACTCGTTGTCGATCTTGATGACACCCGACCCCGGCAACGTGTTAGTCGGCGAAGCACCAGTTGTGCTGCTCAGCGTAAGGGTAGTGTCCGTAGTGTTCAGAGTACCAGTGAGCTGATAGGAAGAGATCGAATCCTGCCCCGTGTAACGATTGATAAGAATCTGAATCGGACGCCCCGTAGTCAACTTGTTAGGAATCGTTGCGTACGTAGAGACGCTAATTCGAGTGATGGTCAGATCCGCTTGATTGCTCGTATTGTTCGCTTGGGTGCGAATGACATGCTCAAGGAGATCAACCGTATCGTTGGGCAGCAGATAGGTGGCTTGACCTGTGTTGAGCGGGATCACTCCCTGCTCCATCGTCCACATATTGATGCCACGGTTCGCCCAGTCGGCGAACATGATGTTCAGGCTACGGCGAGCAGTACGCAGGTCGTAGCCCGTGCGCAACTCCGCACCGGCTCGTTCAAAAGCTTCCTCGACCAGCTCAGCCAGATCGAGGTTAAACGAAACGGTTCCAGAGGTGGTTGCCATCACTCAGCCTTTGCAGTCTTGTCGGCGAGAGCCTTCTCAAGCGCATTCAAGGAGTCTTTGAGGTAGTCATTAACTGTGCCAAACAAACGCTCTTGCATGGCTGCATGTGCCCGAACAGCGTCCAGAGTCATAAGAAGACTCTCTTGCGGCATATGTGCAAATGGGTTCATCGGTTAAACCCTTTCAAAGTTTGCGCGAGTCGCGCACGTTGGCCCATTTTACCGGGCTTCTTTGCAGCTGCTGCTAGTTTCTTTGCTGGGATCTTCTGCCCCTCCTTTACGCCCAAAGAGGAGCGAAGGGCACCGGGCTTCTTGATCGCACCAGCGATCCAGTTCTTGGCACTGCCGCCCTTCTTCATACCCTCAACACCACGCCCTTTGAGAACGTCGGCTTGAGTAACTTTGCCGTCGCCGGTCAGATCAGGAAACTTGCTAGCCATTAGACTACTCTCCCACGCGTTTTACCCCGCTGTGCACACCCATCAGCACGGCTTGAAGCCGAACTAACTTTGCCACCTTTTTTCATACCCACATCGGGCATACTCGTTACTGGTTGTAGAGCAGCTTGATCGGTTGCGCTAGATGGAGTTTGCGCAGCAGAGCCAGCTTCTTCTTCACGCATTCGCTTAGCCGCAGCGGGTAATAGACCGACATCTTTACCAAAAAGTCCGTGACCCGTTGCCATGCCGTAGATGGGAGACAGTGTCCCAAGCAGTTTTTTTGACTTACCATCTTTCCCTTCTTCACGCATTCGCTTAGCCGCAGCGGGTAATAGACCGACATCTTTACCAAAAAGTCCGTGACCCGTTGCCATGCCGTAGATGGGAGACAGTGTCCCAAGCAATTTTTTCACGTTCTGTACCTCGCGGTCTTCTGAGCGATGCCCTTGGGTTGCTTCACAAACTGCTTACCGGAGGCTTTGCCTGCTCGTTTGGCTCGGGTTGTGGCGGCATACTCTTGGGGCGAAAGAGCTTTGATCGCAGCTTCTGGAAGATATCTTTCACCCGTGTCAGTAGATCGTTTACCACTCTTCGTTCTCCATTTTTGGTCAGTCCAACTTTTAAGCGACTGCTGAGGAGCTTTCAATCTCGATACCCCCCGCCCTTCGCTTTGTACTGCTTAGCTAGGAGCTGTGCTTTCCGAGCGGACCACTGACCCGCAGCGGTGCCTTGAGTTGCAGACGCCTTGATGCGGTTGAACAGAGCCTTACGCATTCCCGGTTTGGTGTAGTTCCCGGCTTCATTTACTTTACTCGTACCACCCTCGGCATAGCTACGCAGCCGCTTACGCAGCTGCTGCTCGGACTCAATATCTCTTACAGTCTGTACCTGCTTACGGGTCTGTGCTTTCTTCTTCGCGGTCTCCAAGTCTGTGTCCAGCGCAGTGCTGTACTCCCCAGCTAAAGAGCCGGGGGACTCAGGAACCAAACCACCCTCGGCGTACTCATCAAAGGAGGTATCGTCCCTCCTTTGTTTCCGCTTAGGTACTTTGGCTGGGTTAATGATACCCATGCCGCGAGAGGCCATCATAGGTACTTACCTTTGGTCTTACCGCGCTGAGCGCAGCCATCAGCAGCTTTGACGTAGCCACCTTTAGCCTTGTTCGTTGTACCCATAGAGGCTCGGCGAGAAGTTTCCGCAGCTTTACCTGACGTATCACGCAGCTCATCGAGCTTACGTTCTTCCTCCACCTTCTTCAAGGTTTCAGCAGAGGGCGTCAGCTCGTTGACTTGAGGTTTAGGCGGTTCTGCAGGGGGAGCGCCAACGTCTTCAGGCGGGTTCACCCCTTGGAAGGGTCCAACCACTTGAGGGCGTTTAGGCGGAGCTTTTTTGGCTGTATTAGACATATCAGCACTTTCCACCCATGCGCATCGTGACTTGTTTGGCCTTGGTTTTGCCTTTGCTCGCAACACCGTCAGCAGCACGAGTGTAGCCACCCGAGGCCATCTTCTTGGCTGCGCCACCGTACTTCATACCCTTGGCTTCCGCCATCTCATGCTTGATCATGGACTTCGGAGCCCCCTTCTTTTTCATGAAGGCGATCTCTTTACCCATCATAGCTTTGGACTCTTTCATGGCACCACCATCCTTAAAAAGTTCTGAAGACCCCTGAGCGGTCTTTTGTTTGTTGAGAGCCTGCTGTTCAGGTCGAGGTTTCGACCTACCTTTGAACTTGATACCTTTAACTGGCTGCATGCCTTCTTTCCTTGATGAAGGCATCAATCTTTGCTTCGAGGCGATCCAGTCGGTCTAATACCCGATTGATGTCGGTGTGCACCTCAGACTTAGTTACATACTCTTTGGCGACTTCCTCCCGTGTTTTGTTCAAGAGGATCTCAAGACGCTTAAGCTCTGCGGCCTTCTCTTTGAAGACCCAAGCAATCAGTCCAAGAGCTACGGTTAAGACTGTATTCCAAAGTTGCATTTCCATCAACACACCTTGCAACGGGTCTTACCACGCTGGGCAATGCCATCTCCACGCTTGGAAGCAGAGCTGACCATACCACCTTTAGCGAAACCTTTACGCTCCGCGCCCTTGTGAAGTTCGCGTTCGCGCTCATAGTCCATCTTCCGAGACCGGGCAGCGTCTTCGGAATCATCTTTGTCGGTCAGTCGTTGACGAGCCTCATCGGTCAACTCAACCCGCCCCGGAGAGACAGCACCTCGACGAGCGAGAGCGCCCACGCCACTCTTCTCAATCAATGCGTCAGCAGCTTTACCAACGGCGGGAACCCGGCGTTCAAGCTCTTCACCAATATCTTTGCCGCCTTGGAAAGCAGCACCCATGAGCCCTGCACGACCAAGAGAACGCAAGGTAGCTCGCCCACCTGCTTCCTGAGAGCGTCGGCGATTAGCCGGGTTCTGGATCTGATCGGTGTTAAGGCCTTTACGAATCCGCTCCGTATCAGCTCTTTGAGAAGCGATTACATCTTCCTGTAGGTTAGGAAACAGATCTTCCGCATTGGTCTGATTCGGGGATCGATACCGATACCCCGGTTGTGCTGGTCTGTTTCGGCGTCCCATGATTGTTCCTTAACACTTCCACGCCCGCAGGCTTTTGTTGATACGGCTGTTGGGATCATTTGCTGTCTTCGCGGAAGTCAGCTTCTTCTTCATCCCTTTCATCCGGGCGCAAAATGAGTCCCGGCGTGAGCCACCTTCCGGTTGCGGAGCCTTCAGCCCCGGCTTGCCCGGATTGGCTGCGTTGTAGCTGGCGCGTCCTTTGGCATTCAAACCACCAGCGGGATTCTTGCCTTCCTTGCGTTGCCATGCTGGACTCTTAGCCATGATTACCTTTTCTGCTCTTTAAGTTCTGCTGCCAAGACTTCCGTCTTCTCTTTGCTGCTTGCGCTAGAGCCAAGGAAGAAGTTCAGGATCGTGGCAACGACAGTACCAAGGAGAAACCCAAGGATCGTGTCTGCAAACCGAACATTGGTCTCAGGAATATTTGTGAAAGTGATCAGAAAGATGTAGGACACGGCAGTGATCGACCAGAAGGTAGCCAGATACAGGACGTACCTCTTGGCGAACTTATCGTCCTGCTGCAACGCAGCAACCTGCATCGCCCGAGCGTCAGCCGTGTTTTTGTTGGCTTGCTCAATCTTGAACTCTTCGTGCTTCATGGCTGATTCACGGAGAGCTTTTACTTCCTCCGGATTCATATCCGGCTTCAGCTCGATGCCGGTCTTCTCTTGAACGTAGTCCAGACCCTTGTCCACGACCGCTTGGGCAACCTTGGGTAGGTTGTTGGAGATCAGACCGGAGACGATACTGGCGATGAGCGGAGCCATGTTAGTTGCTCAGTGTAAAAGTTAGATTTTGATGCCGAGGATAAGTCACAACTCGTTCGCCCTCTGGGCACTTGTACTTGATCGTAGCAAGCAGCGTTGATTTGCCGGGAGCTGGCGTTTCTTTGAGTGTAAGCGAATAGGTGAAGGTGTCAACCTCTGGCCCAGCAGGGCCGGAAAACTTGGGGTTAGACGACACCGCCTCATGAACTACACCCTTGCCATCCCTGATCGCCGGTACGAAAGACTCTACCGAACAATCGTCACGCTTCTTGATCCGAGCCACTGTGACTAGCACTGGTTCGCCAATCTTACTATCTGCAATCTTAAAATGCTCAGGCACCCACTCGATGATCGCGCTGTCTAACCAGCCGAACTTATCAAACAGCGTGTAACCACCGCCCAGTGCAGCAATACTGGCAGCTACTGCTCCGATTGCCTTGTGGTAGTCGATCACTCACGCCTCCAACAAGCTCGCAATCCGTCTAGCCCAGCCCGTTGAAAAGATCGGCCAGCCCTGCATGTTCGTCATCGCCCGGAGTCTCCGAGCTACCATCTTCCGAAGCAGCCCATCAGGATTGATTTCATGGAGCGCAGCCAAGGTCTTTGGGCCGAGGACACCATCAGGAGTCGCACCAACGGTTTGCTGCAACCACTTGACCGCTTGACCCACACCGCTGTTCACCGCAGCATCAAACACCGCATAGCGCACCACAGGAGGGAGGTTGTCGGCTTGAACCGCATCCCAATACGACTTCCTGTAGATCGCCTTGGCGACATCGGTCGGCATGGTCTTCATCGGGCCGTCGTAGCAGTGCTCACGCGCAACAGCAATCGTGATGCCCCACATGGTCTCACCACCCGGATCATTCGGGTGGTTTGAGTACGACCCCTCGTGCCCTAGAAGGTGATGGAAAGCGGTATCAAAGTTCATTTAGGCGGCTTCTTGTGTAGCTTCAGGCTCTTCAGCCGGGGTGACCTGCGGAGCGGCTTGGGCTTGGATAGCCTGCACCAGTTGATAAATGTCCGCGTAAGGGCGCGTCCCCAGATACTGAAGAACAGCGTTCACGAGGGACAAGGACAGTTCAATTTTCTGATCGTTCATGCTTGACTCCAAGGCAAGGGTGGCTGAATCACAGGAGGGTTGATTTGGTTGTCGATCTGAGCTTGTACCGCAGCCTCAGTCGCGTCCTTGTCCACACCATTCGCCCAGATCCAGCCCAGCACGATGTCCTGAGTCAGATCAGCGTAGGGGGTGAAGTTTGCCGGGTCAGCAGGGGGCAGTGAGCAGGTGGAGTACACGCTTGCGCTGTAGCTGTCCTGTGTGCCGTTGCAGCGCCAGCCCACGGTGATCACCGCTTCGG
>Ga0315903_10001089_pt1 | contig 41188 bp, 38 predicted proteins | sample LakEriMetagenome_7_FD_203524 | JGI IMG/M metagenome (GOLD analysis project Ga0315903, IMG submission 203524) | Freshwater fungal communities from buoy surface, Lake Erie, Ohio, United States - Buoy 2 MA119 | ecosystem: Environmental > Aquatic > Freshwater > Lake | place: USA: Lake Erie, Ohio... | reverse complement strand
CAGAGTTGGCAGAATTTCTAGAAGATGTAAGAAGACCGGAACTGAAACGTTATATGGCAAGTTCGCAACCAAAACAGTTGGCTCACCTGGAAGTGATTTAACTTGAAGAGCATCTTGATTGATAACGGTAAGAATCTCGCTGCGATCGCTATGTAGCGCAGCAGTTATAGGTAGTTGGTTTGCTAACCGTGAATCAATTTCAACCGCGATAACGCTGGTTGCTTCCTCCATCAGCGCAAGAGTTAGCGAACCTAGGCCTGGCCCGATCTCAAGTGCGACATCACCGGCAGTAACGCCTGCGGTACGAACAATCTTGCGGCAAACATTGGCATCAATCACAAAGTTTTGGCCAAGTGCTTTGGCAGGTTTCAAATCTAATTTTTCAGCTAAGGCGCGAATTTCTGCAGCACCAAGCAAGGTCATAACGTGGATCCTGCAGCGAATGGCCCAAAGATGCGTTCGGCGTTATCAGAGAGTGATTGGGCGAGTGCGCCAACGCTCTCATTACGTTCTTCAGCCATGGCGCGAACAATGTTTGCGATCTGCGCTGGAGTATTTAGCGCGCCGCGATTCGGCATAGGAGATAAGAAAGGTGAATCTGTTTCAACCAGTAACTGATCGTGTGGAACAAGTTTTACCGCATCACGAAGTTCGGGGGCGTTCTTAAAAGTTAACGTGCCAGCGAACGAAAGAATGTATCCACGATCTATGCAGAGCTTGGCCATATCTACTCCGCCAGAGAAGCAGTGAAAGACGGTCTTTTCGGGAGCGCCGACTTCGAGCAAGATAGATAAGACATCATCATGCGAATCGCGATCGTGGATTACTAACGCTTTCTTTGTCTTCTTTGCTAATTCGATATGCCACTTAAATGAATCCTGCTGACGTTTGCGAAGTTCTGGTGGAGTGCGGAAATAATCTAAACCGGTCTCACCAATTGCACGGACTCGTGGGTGGCTCGCAAGTTCTTCGATGATCTTTAAGTCGGCTTCTAAATCAGGAACAACTGGCGCTTCATTGGGATGCAGTGCAACCGCTGCTAAAACTTGATCATCAAAGTGTTCAGCTGCTGCAACGCACCATTTTGATTGTTCTGCGGAATATCCAACTTGTACAACGCGATCTACGCCAGCGGCTTTTGCATCATCTAAAACTTGTTTTACTTCTGCCGAATCAGGTGCAGCATCGGTAACGATTTCTAAATGCGCATGCGCATCGACCGTTGGAACAGGAAGTGGTTTCGGCGCTGGCGCCAGTGGGCGATCAATATCGCGATTGTGGCGATCTGCCATAGGAAATTACTCTTTAGTCTCGAGCCGTGGAAATAGCACTGGAGTCTTAGTTACAAGAGTTCCTTCGGGAAGTTGTCCCCATTGTGCAACATTCGAGATCTGCTGATCTGCAAGTGAACCAATAGTTGCATTTGCACCAAGTGATTCCCACAAGGTTTCGGTTGTTGCTGGCATTACTGGATGCAACAAGACAGCAAGTGCGCGAAGTGATTCGGCGGTGTTATATAAAACTTCTTCTAGCGCTGCTTTATTTGCAGGATCTTTCGCCAGGATCCATGGCTCTTTCTCGGTTACATAGCCATTTACCTTCTTGCAGAAATCCATAACCGCGTTGATTCCACCTTGGAAATCAAGTGCGACCATTGCAGCATCCGCTTTTTCAACGGTGCTAGTTAGCGCTGCAGATAGCGCTGCATCGTTGGCTTTCGCCGGCACTTTACCTTCGCAGTATTTTTCAATCATCGCAGCCAAGCGTGAAGCTAGGTTGCCGAAGTCATTTGCGAGCTCTGATGTATAGCGAGCTGACATATCTTCCCAAGAGAAAGATCCATCGCTGCCGAAAGGAATTGCGCGCAAGAAGTAATAACGGAAGGCATCAACGCCGAAGTGATCGGTGATATCAGAAGGTGCGATACCGGTGAGCTTGCTCTTACTCATCTTTTCGCCACCAACTAGCAACCAACCGTGAGCAAATACTTTCTTAGGGACTTCTAAACCTGCCGCCATCAACATCGCCGGCCAGATAACTGCGTGGAAGCGCAAAATATCTTTTCCAACTAAGTGAACATCTGCTGGCCAAGTCTGGGCAAACTTCTTGCCGCCTTCTGTATCTGGTGCATCAGTTAAACCGACTGCAGTTGCGTAGTTAAGGAGCGCATCAAACCAAACGTAGACAACCTGATCGGTGTCCCAAGGAACTGGAATTCCCCAATCAAATGTCGAACGTGAAATTGAAAGATCAGAAACGCCACCTTCAAGGAATGAGACAACTTCGTTGCGGGCACTTTCTGGTTGGCAGGCATCTGGATTTTTACGGTAATGCTCTAAGAGCGGCTCAACAAATGCTGATAAGCGGAAGAACCAGTTATTTTCATTTACGAGTTCAACTGGCTTGCTATGAATTGGGCAGAGCTTCTGTCCATCGGCATCGATTAGATCGCCAGGTAGCTTAAATTCTTCGCAGCCGACGCAGTAAGGGCCTTCATATTTACCAGCATAAATATGTCCAGCGTCTTTAAGTGATTGTAAAAACTTTTGCACGCGCTCGGTGTGACGGGCTTCGGTGGTGCGGATGAAATCATCGTTTGCAATATTTAGCGCGGTCCAATTCGGCTTCCAGGCTTCTTGCACCAAGCGATCTACCCAAGCTTGTGGAGCAACGTTATTTTGCTCAGCGGTACGCATTACTTTCTGACCATGCTCGTCGGTGCCAGTTAAGAACCAGACAGATTCGCCGCGTTGGCGATGCCAGCGAGTTAAGACATCGCCGGCAACGGTTGTATATGCATGGCCAATATGTGGCGCATCATTTACATAGTAAATCGGCGTTGTTAGGTAGAAAGATTTCACGAACGCATCTTATTCGCATCAACTACCGCTGCATAAACGATCCGCTTAGGCAGGTCGAATTCATCGGCCACAGTTGCAATTGCCGCCTTGCGATCCATGCCCGCCGCCTCAAATTCACGAACTCGCGCAACCATCTGATCTGCAGTGACTTCTGCTGTTCCGACAGCCGCTCCTGCAATAACCATGGTTATCTCCCCCAAAATCTCTTTTGAAGTGGACCAAGCAACTAGTTCAGCAAGAGTCCCGCGAACAGTTTCTTCATAAGTTTTGGTCATCTCGCGACAGATTGCTGCCTTGCGATCACTGCCAAATACTGCAAGGGCATCTTGCAGTGATTCGGTGATGCGATGTGGCGCTTCGAAGAAAACCATGGTGCGCTCTTCAAAACGTAAAGATTCGTAAAGTGCTTGACGTGCGCCAAGTGCGCGCGGTGCAAAACCTTCAAAGGTAAAGCGATCTGTTGCAAGCCCAGATAACGCAAGCGCCATAACCGGTGCACTAGGTCCAGGAATTACTGTTACCGTTAAATTTTCAGCGATCGCATCACGTGCTAAACGAAATCCCGGATCGCTAATTGTTGGCATGCCAGCATCCGATACAACCAAGACGTTTTTTCCACCGCGCAATAATTCAAGAATCTCTTGAGTGCGTTCTGTTTCATTGCCATCAAAGAATGAAATAACTCGACCAGTAAAGGTAACTTCGATATCAGAACATAAGCGATGAAATCGGCGCGAATCTTCGGCGGCGATAACTTCAGCGTTTGCGATCGCATCTTTTAGGCGCGGGCTTGCATCGCCGGGATTTCCCAGAGGAGTTGCTGCCAACGTGAGCGCCATGGGTACATCCTCTCAGTACGCTAGGTATGTGAAAACCCGCATCTACGTTGGCGCGATCACTTTGATCTCACTTGCCCTGCGGCTATTCAATCTCGGAACTCCAAAGGGCTTCGTCTTTGACGAGGTTTATTACGTAGACGGTGCGCGCGATTATTTGGCACACGGCGTTGAAATATCTGGAGATGACCCAGAATTTGTCGTTCACCCACCGGTTGGAAAGTGGCTAATAGCGCTAGGTATAAAGCTATTCGGTGATAACGAAGTTGGTTGGCGTTTTATGGGCGCACTTCTTGGATCGGCGATGATTGTGTTAATCGCGCTCATAGCGCACCGCCTGTTTAGAAATTCCTACATAACAATTGCGGCAAGTGCGCTGATGGCGATGGATGGATTGGCGTTAGTACATTCTCGTACCGCGTTACTGGATATCTATCTCTCATTCTTCATTCTGCTTGCGACTTATTTCTTCTTAGCGCGCTGGCATTGGTGGGCTGGCATCGCACTCGGCCTAGCGGTTGCAACTAAATGGAGTGGTCTTTACTTCCTTGCGTTATTTGCAGTTGTTGCGCTCTATCGAGCATTTGCACATAACACTGGGCGCGATTTAATTAAGCCAACGCTAAAGACGGCTGCCCAATATGGGTTGGCCCCGATTTTAATTTATATAACTTCTTGGTCTGGTTGGTTTACAAGTAGCCGTGGGTGGGCGCGCGATTATTCCGAAAACATAATTACATCGTTTCTTCACTATCACTCGCAGATGTTGGGCTTTCACACCGGGTTAGTAGAAAAGCATTCTTACCAATCCAATCCGTGGAGTTGGTTGATTATGGGAAGGCCAACCTCTTTCTACTACGAAACCCCGAAAACGTGCGGGGCGGATCGCTGTTCGCAGGAGGTACTAGCGCTTGGAACGCCACTGCTCTGGTGGTTGGGAACTATCGCACTCGCAGTCGTATTGGGTTTTTGGATTAGATCTATCGCCGTTAAACGTTATGAGCCACCACTTAATTTGATTCTCGCTGGAATGGCTGCTGGATATCTACCTTGGTTTTTCTTTCAAGAGCGCACGGTTTTTACCTTCTACGCAATTGTTTTTCAGCCATTTTTAATTCTGGCGATTGTTTACTGCGCCTACGCACTGCTGATGCACTTTGAAAATAAGCGAAATAGCTATCTGGTGCTGGGCTTTATCGCCTTTGCGATCTTTGTAAATTTCATCTTCTTCCTGCCGCTTTTCACAGGAGATGTGATTACTTACGATTCATGGCAGGCGCGTATGTGGCTGCCTTCCTGGGTTTAAAACTATTTATTCGTTGGCGGCGCGGTTGCGCTTCATGCGCTCAACAGCTTCATCTGCAAGTTGTTGATCAAAGATTTCATCGCGCGATGGCGCAGCCGCGGCAAGGGCTTCGCGTTCTAAGCGCTCTTGTTCTTCACTCCACTGTCCAGGAGTCGTCAGGTCAATAACCCGCTTTGGAGTAATCGCCTTTGGAGCATTTACATAAGTTGGAACCGGAACAGAATTTGGTTGCCATTCTCCACGAGCGGCTGCTGTTCCCTTAGGCAAAAGCGTTACACCAGTTAGTTCGCGTTCGGAAAGTGGAATCCAATGTTCAGTTGAAGGCTTAGGTGCAACAACCTCTGCCAAGTTTGTTGATGAGACACCAACTGTTGTGCGATGAATCTGAGTAACGCGGCGGCGGCGCGCTCGGTCGGTTGTTGTCTGGTGGCGAACATGTACCAAGTAGAGAACTAATCCAACAACTGGTACTCCGATAAATGAAATTGCAAGAGTTTGCATAATCGCACCTACTGTCGTCATTACGAAAGCGATAATAATTATTGAGAAGATAATTCTGCGGCGCATAAGTTGTTGAGCAATTTTTGCTTCACGATCTAGGTCGGTGTGAATTACCCCGGTTCCAGAACTTCCACCCGGAGAATTCTCTGCAACTATGCGAAGTGCGCTTTTATATCTTTCTACATTTTTTCCAGAGAACTCGTTTCGATCGTGCACCCAGCGTGGGAGGAAGTAAGCCACCCACATGCCGATAATCGAAAGATAAATAATTCCAGAAGCCATGATGGGTCAAGGTTAGAGGAGCACCCCCGCCGCCCCGTGGATTTAGAGGGTTAAATGACCTGGGAATTTTCTTTCACATAACAGTGATGGTCTCGCCATTTTCCATCGATATGTAAATACCTAGGACGTAGACCTTCAAAAATATAGCCAGCTTTTTCGGCGACCTTTATCGAAGGTGCATTTTCGGGACGAATATTTATTTCAATGCGATGCAAGGCCAGTTCTTCAAAGCCAAAGTGGGTCAACATATTTACCGCTTGAGTTGTAAATCCACGGTTGGCATATGCGCGATCGATCCAGTAGCCGATATGCGCCCCGCGCATTGCTCCGTATGAAACTCCGCCCATCGTTATCTGCCCGATTAGGTTGCGCCCTTGCTCGTTAATCTGCCAGATCGCCAATGAATACGAGCGTCCGTTGCGCCCTTCACGGCCATGCCATCTGACCATCTCGCTAAATGAAGGGAGTTGGCTGGAGTTCTTCTCTCCTGGAACTTTCGGAAGGGTGGCCTCCCATTCAGAGAGCCAATCTTTATTTTCAGCGCGGACTTGTAGCCATCGACGACGATCGCGGATACGCAGCGGGCGTAAAAGCAACTCGCCCTCATTTAAGAAAATCGGCCAGTGCTCAGACATATCTAGACCTATATCAATACTTATATATAACGGCGCTCGAGCACGACAACTGTGACATCACTGCCTGCGGTGATATTTAGATCGCCTTCTGGAACTGCAATAAATGCATTGGCATCAGAGAGCGTGGCTTGTTCATCCTGCGTACTAGAACCTTGAGAAAGTAAAGGAAGAACAGATTTTCCATCTTCAGATAAGACCGCTCGGATGTAGGAGCGATATCCACCAGATGAGGTAATTGCTTTCTCCAGCTTTGCCTTAATCGATGGGCGGTGAATCGTTGCCGCACCAAGCATTGTGCGAATCATGGGCCGGATGAAAAGTTCAAATGAGATGTAAGCAGCGACTGGATCACCGGGCAAAGTAACAACCGGTGTTTTATCTGGGCCAATCACACCAAAGTTATGGCGGCCGCTAGATTCGATAGCGATATCGACGGTTGTTATCTCACCCATTGCCGAAAGTGTGCGAGTAATTAGATCAAATGAGTCATCGTGACGTTCTCCGCTAATTATTATTAGATCGGCGCGAACTAATTGGTCTTCGATAACCGCCTGCAGTTGGGCTTCGTCATCAGGAATTGTGTGGACGCGATATGCAACTGCTCCAACTTCACGCACTGCAGTAGTTAGCAACCACGAATTGGTCTCGTACTCTTCGCCGGCCTTTAACTCTTTTCCTGGTTCAACTAAATCAGGGCCTGCCGATAGCACAACAACACGCGGGTGCGGACGCGTAGGCAAATGATCGCGGCCAATAGATGCCGCAAGTCCGATCTGAGTTGAGCGAATTCTTGATCCAGACTTTAGAACTAAACGTTCTCCCGCATAAATATCCTCGGCAAGAGTTGCGCCGTGCGCATCTAGTAGGGACATCTCGAACGCTTCGAGTGGTCGACAGATCGCCAATAGTGAGGAGAGAAACTCATCTACACGAGTGCGGTCTGACATAATCAGAAACAATACTTCTAGTGCAGTAGATAATTGGGGATTTAGATGAGTGCAGCCAGCGAGAAGTCTGAACTTCGCACTCGTTATCGCTTTGAACGACGTGAAAGATATCTAGATCACTCTTTTTCATACCTTGCAACATCTTCAGAATTTTCTAAGGCTGGCGCTATCGCCAGTTATCTCTCTTATGGCGATGAACCAAATACAAAAGAGCTAAATCAAGCGCTTTTGAAAAGTGGCAAAGATCTTTACCTGCCGCGAGTAAATGGCATTGATCTCGAATGGGTACTTTGGAACGGATCAAGTGATCAACTTGCACCAAGCAAATTATCAAAACAACTCCTTGAACCAACCGGTGCCTCGCTTACCGATCTTTCACCGATCAATCTAATTGTTGTACCGGCTCTACGAATTGATAGATCTGGATATCGCTTGGGGCAAGGTGGGGGCTTCTATGATCGCGCACTTCCAAAACTTTCCGCATGGAGTATCGGATTGATCCATCCAGATGAGATCTCTAGCGTTGATCTACCTCGTGAAGAATTTGATGTGCCGCTGAACGCTGCGGCAACACCGGATTTAATCTTGAGGTTTTCCTAACTCTTTGGCAGATTACGCGCCATAACAATTCGCTGAATCTGGTTGGTGCCTTCGTAGATCTGAGTTAATTTGGCATCGCGCATCATGCGTTCGACTGGATAGTCAGAGACATAGCCATATCCGCCCAGTATTTGAACTGCATCTGTTGTTACCTTCATTGCGATATCGCTTGCGAAAGTTTTGCTTGCTGCAGAGAAGAATTTCAGATCTTTATCGCCTCGTTCGCTACGAGCTGCTGCTGCATAAGTTAATTGACGAGCAGCCTCAATATTCATCGCCATATCAGCCAAGATAAATTGCACACCTTGGAAATCAAAGATCTCTTTGCCAAATTGTTTACGCTCATGTGAGTACTTGGTCGCAACATCTAACGCACCTTGTGCAATACCCAGCGCTTGTGCCGCGATGGTGATGCGAGTGTGATCCAAAGTATCCATCGCAAGTGCAAACCCTGCGCCAACTTCGCTGATCCGGCGATCATCTCCGATTGTCACATTATCGAAATAAACTTCGCGAGTTGGAGATCCGCGAAAACCCATCTTCTTCTCTGGGGCTCCGAAGGAAACTCCGGGATCAGATTTTTCAACGATAAAGGCGGTTATTCCTTTAGATCCTTTACTTGGATCGGTCTGCGCAATAACTGTATAGAACTCAGATACGCCAGCGTTAGAAATCCATTTCTTACTTCCGTTGATCACCCAAGATCCATCTTTTAACTCTGCCTTGGTTTTAAGTGCAGATGCATCTGAGCCGGCTTCAGATTCAGAGAGGCAGTAAGAAAATCCTTTACCTTTTGCAAGCTGTGGCAGCCACTTTTCTTTCTGCGCTTTGCTTCCGCTCAGAATTAGTGGCAACGATCCAAGTTTGTTAACTGCAGGGATAAGTGATGACGAACCACAAACCCGCGCAACTTCTTCAATAATAATTACTACGGCAAGGGCATCTGCGCCTTCTCCACCAAATTCAGTTGGAACATGTGCAGCGCTAAGGCCAGCCTTAAGCAGAGCATCTGCTGCTTCTTGCGGATAGCGATGGTCTTCATCTACAGCTGCAGCATGTGGAGCAATCTCATTTTCAGCAAGCGCACGAACACTTTCACGTAGATCGTTGTACTCAGATGGAAGTGCGTAAAGATCGTTCGCGCTCATCGTTAGCCTCTGCCTTTTCTATCTCGGTCTTGTTCTGCAAGGGTAGATAAGTATGCATTGTATTGAGCAAGTTCATCAGGTTCACCCATGGCCGCTAAGCGCGCTTCATTTCGATCAATGCGCTTGGTCTCACGAGAGTCATCGCGCATCCATTGAATAAAAGTGGCTACCAGCGCAAGCAGGATTGGGATCTCGCCCATCGCCCATGCAACAGAACCACCAGCGTGTTGGTCTGCCAGCAAATCTAAATTCCAGGGTGTTTGAAGCGAAGCAAAGTAACCCTGATCGAGCAGAGTCGAAGTGGAAATTAGTGCGACCGCAAAGAAGGCGTGGATGCTCATCGCTGCGAAGAGAATAACTATGCGCACAATGTGTGGAACTTTTCGGGGATTTGGATCAATGCCAATTATTACGTGAAAGAAAAGAATTCCGGCAAGTAAGAAGTGAACGCTCATAACAAGATGGCCGAGATGCGACTGCATCAAATTTCCAAAGAGCGGTGTCATATATAGAACAAAGAGTGAGCCATCGAAGAGGGCTAGAGCAGATACTGGGTTGGTAAACACCGCTGCAGGTTTTGAATGCAGTAATGCAATTAGCGTTCCACGAACTCCGCGCTCTTGGCTTGTGCGTCCTTGTGGCAAAGTGCGCAGCGCCAGGGTAATCGGTGCTCCTAAAACGATTCCGATTGGTGCAACCATTCCAAGAAGCATGTGCGCGATCATGTGATACTCGAATGAGAACTTGGCATAAACACCTAAGCCACCGCTCGTCGCATAATCAATTGCGCTAATTCCAAGAGCAAAGGCAACGGTTCGTCCTACTGGCCACTTATCTCCGCGGCGCGTAAGAATGATTACTCCTCTTATATAAAGTGCCACCGCAGTTACCAAAACGCCAATCATCAACGCATCAGGATCGTAGAGCGAGATCAAGCGCCAAAGGTTTGGAGGTGGTGGCGTTGCGATTCCAGCAACTGCCAAGCCAGGATCGAGCACGGAACTTTCGGAACGCAAAGGTGGCTGCATCGTTGAAAGTTTTGAACCAACGAAGGTAGTTACAGCCATGATCAATACTTCAACTGAAAGTAAACGGCCCAACTGCTTTCCATCTAATTTAAGTGATCCCTTTAATTGGCGGCGGTTTAGATAGCCAAAGAAGATAAGTACTGCAGTTAATAAAATCTTTAGGAGAACTAAGCGCGCATAATCTGAACTCCAAGCGCTTTGGAAATTTAGCCTCGCCCACGCATTCGCAGTTCCGCTTGCTGATACTGCTATTGCCGCCCATAAAGCTAAGGCGCTAAAGCGCGGCAGCGCCATTGCACGATCTTGCGCCTTTAAGAAGGTGATCGCTACTAAACCACCAACCCAGAGTGAAATAGCGACGACGTGTACAACTAAGGATCCAATCGCCAGCGCGTGCGAACCGCTAGATGCAGAGTGGCTTTCAAAGACTGGTGCAATGATCGCCGCCAGACTTAGCAAGAGCAGTGCGTTTGCTCCGGCAACGTCCTTGATGCGAGCCACAGTTGCCGCAACGAGCAGCGCCAAACAGAGTTGCGCAAACATATATTTGCCTAGCGTTATCTGCGAGATAAATGAACGCATTGAAGTTGGATCTAAAGCCCCAGATAGATCTGTTCCGAGAATATTCGCCAAGGTTGCAACAATTAGAGCGCCCGTTGTTATAGCCCAGATAAGTGCTGCTATTGAAGTTGTGTTTCTTAAGGCTTTGGCGGTTTCCCCAAGCTTTCCCTCAACATCATTTAAAAAGAAGGCAATGGCTAGGAGCAAACCAATTGTGGTGATGCCCGAAGCTAGGGATAAGAATTTACTTATCTCCAGTAAGTTCATCGCTCGTTAAATATCTTTCGCGCATAGAGCGCAAGTGCAATCAGTACCGCTAGTGAAGCAACCAGCAGTCCGATTACAAATAAGTTTGTTCCGAAGTCACTGCCTTCTATCTTTGCAGGAGTTGTTGGAACCACTTCTTCAGGCACGGAAATTGTTGGAGTTGAAAAGTTAAAGACGAAAGATCCTTCAAGCGGCAGATCCATTTCGGAGATAATGTTGTAAGAGACTTTGTAAACGCCTGATTCAGTGATCGGCTTCATTCCAACTATCAAATCGTTTCCAGCGACAGTTAAGGTGCCATCATCTACGCGACGACCGGATGGATCTGTGACAGTTACTTCATTGCCCATATCCATAGGTGTGATTTCAACAGTGATCGTCACTGCACTTGGCTCTACTTTGAGAGTCGAACCAGCGATTGGTGATGTGGCAACAAGAGAGTTAGCAAGCGCAGGTGAAGCTAGAAGAAGAGTAAATCCCAGCGCTGTAAAAACTGCCGCTAAACGCTTCACTTGTGACACCCACCCTCTCTCAAATCTCCTCTTAATTCGCCTCTATCGTCTCACTTCTTTAGACTTAACCACCAGCCCCTGGGGCTGTGATTTAAACGAATAAGAGAAGGAGTGATAGCGCGTGCCTACATATCAATATCAATGTTCTGCTTGCGAGCACGCCTTTGAGGCTTTCCAGAGCTTCTCTGATGAGCCCCTAACTTCCTGCCCTGAATGTAAGGGCGAAGTTAAAAAAGTTTATTCTGCAGTTGGCGTTGTCTTTAAAGGATCAGGTTTCTATAAAACAGATTCAGCGCCAAAGCCTGCAACACCAACTAAAACTGATTAGTTACTGAGATCAGTCGTCGTGATGAGGCGGCTTATCGCCTTTGATCTCTTCCTCGCGTCGCTTTGATTCGTTTTCATCCTCACGCGGATCGCGTTCATCTTTAGAAGATTCTGGGAACAGTTGTGACATGACGCGGTTCACCCCCTCAATACGCAATTCTCAATTGCCTAACTATGCCTAATCCTACATAGTTTGCTTGTGTTCGAACGCCTCGGTCATTTCATAGTTAAGCGCAGCAAGCGCGTTTTAATCCTTTTTACTCTTGGAATTCTCCTCGCTGGTGGCATTGGCTCACTTGCGTTTGGAAAATTGGATTCGGGTGGGTATTCAGATCTCAATAGCGAATCTGCAAAAGCGGCAACGTACTTATCTGAAAAGTTCAAAGTTGAAGAACCTGTTGCTATTTTAATTATTGATAGCGGTGACAAGAGCGTTGATGACGCTGCGATTTCACAACAAGCGCTTGCAGTTGAGAAAGAAGTCGGGCAAATTGCCGGAATTTCAAAGACTTTATCTTTCTGGTCAACAGGCGGCGCACCTAATTTAAAATCTACTGACGGTAAAGCGGCATTTTTATTTGCCTATGCAAATACCGAGGTAGGCGACTTTGATTCGATCGGACAAATTGGTAAAGATATTCAAGCTGCTTTCGACGGCAAGCGCGGAGATCTGACGATCTATGCAGCAGGTGCTGGTGTAGTCACTTATGCGATTAACCATAAAATCGAGAGTGATTTGCTACTCGCCGAATCCATCGCGATACCGCTGACTTTCTTATTACTTATCTTTGTATTTGGAGCACTTGTTGCGTCAGCGATGCCGCTGGTAGTTGGAATCAGCGCAATCCTCGGCGCCTTCTTTATTATTTATCTAATTACTCTCTTTACCAATGTGAGCATTTTTGCCCTTAACTTGATCACTGGTCTTGGGCTAGGTCTAGGTATTGATTACGCCTTACTAATGGTTAATCGCTTCCGCGAAGAGTTGCACTCTGGAAAGAGCGTTGAAGACTCGGTGCGCACAACGATTAACACTGCAGGAAAGACAGTTTTCTACTCTGGTCTAACAGTTCTAGTAACGCTCAGTGCGCTCTTATTCTTTCCATTAGATTTCCTTAAATCATTTGGTTATGCCGGAGTAAGCGTTGTTACCTTGGCAGTTCTTGGCGCACTAATTCCGCTGCCTGCAATCATGGCGCTGCTTGGACACAAGATCGATAAGGGCGCTGTACGAAAAGGTGGAATAACTCCAAAAGAAGATGGTCGTTGGGCGCACACTGCGCGTAATGTCATGAAACGACCAGTGCCTGTTGTGATTGGTTCACTTCTTCTGCTCGGAGTAATGGCTGCACCAATTACAAATATTGCATTTGCACAAGTAGATTCTCGCGTTCTCCCAGCCAGTGATCCTGCAGCAATTGGTTCAGCGAAGATCACTGAACGATTTAGCGGATTTGAAGGTAGCCCCATTGAAGTTGTTATTCCAAATGGTGCAGGAAGAGAAAGCGAAGTAAATACTTTCCTTTCAACGGTCGCTAAGGTCGAAGGAATTGCACGCGTCGGAGAAATCGAAACTTACGGAAGTGATTTACGTATTCAAGTCATTCCGGGCCAATCTTCTCGAACCATAGATGCTGAAAGATTGATTAAAGAGATTCGCGCCTTGGATAAACCTGCAGGGACTTTAATTGGTGGAGCAGCTGCCGATTTCACAGATTCACAGAGTGGAATCTCCAGAACTCTGCCGCTGGCACTTGGTTGGATCGCATTCTGGGTGATGATCTTGATATTTATCTTTACCGGTTCAATTATCTTGCCGATTAAAGCGGTGTTGCTAAATGCTCTATCGCTAACTGCAACTCTTGGCGCAGTAACTTGGATATTTATCGACGGTAATCTCAAATGGTTAGTAGGTGATTTCACAGTTACCGAAACGCTAGATTCAGGAACCGTTATCTTGGTTGCTGTAGTTGTCTTTGGACTTTCTATGGATTATGAACTCTTTCTGCTCTCGCGCATTCGCGAAGAACATATGGCCGGCAAGAGCAATATCGAATCTGTAGCAACGGGGCTGCAACGTTCTGCACGAATCATTACTGCAGCAGCGCTCCTTCTCGCAGTCGTCTTCGCTGCATTTATGACAAGTGGCGTTACATCGATCAAGATGTTGGGCTTTGGAGTTTCACTCGCCGTGTTGCTAGATGCCACGCTAATTCGCGCCTTATTAGTTCCAGCGTTGATGAGGCTCTTTGGTGAGACCAACTGGTGGGCGCCAAAGCCGCTGCGCCGCTTCACAATGACCCACTAGGAATGACCCACTAATTTCTATCTATAACCGCTAACGCGTACCCTTACGACATGGATCTCATCGCAAATCTGCAATGCGCAGACCAACCTGGCATTGTTCATGCGATGACAACTGCTGTCCTTAACTGCGGTGGCAACATCATTGAAAATCAGCAGTTCACAGATCACACAACAAATACCTTTGTGATGCGCACTCGCTTCGAGACTTCCCAAGGATTGGCCGCTGCGGAGAAGAGTCTGGGCGAAGGGTTAGGAAAATTCTCACCAGCGCTACATATTCGCGAGACTGCAAAGAAGCCACGCGCGCTCGTTATGGTTACTAAAGAGAGCCACTGTCTGCGCGATCTAATGTACTTGCTTGAACTCGGTGAGCTACCAATTGAAATCCCACTAGTCGTCTCGAATCGTGAAGATCTCAAGCAATTAGTTGAATCTCATGGAATTCCATTTATGTATCTGCCAGTTGATACCTCAAATAAGGCAAATCAAGAGAAAGCTTTGCTCGCAAAAGTTGCAGAGTTAAAGATTGATTTCGTTGTGCTGGCGCGTTACATGCAGGTTCTATCTAACGATTTCTGCGCCGCACTACCAGGCAAGATCATCAATATTCATCACTCGTTCTTGCCAGGCTTTAAGGGCGCTAAGCCTTATCACCAGGCCCATGATCGTGGTGTAAAAATAATTGGTGCAACCGCACACTTTGTTACTGCTGATTTAGATGAAGGTCCAATCATTGAACAAGATGTTGCACACGTAACTCATTCATCTTCACCTGACGAGTTAATCGCACTTGGTCGCGATATCGAACGTCGCGTGCTTGCTAAAGCGGTAAAGCTTTATGCCGAAGATCGCATCTTTATCGTTGGGCATCGCACTGTAATTTTCAGTTAATTCTCAATTGGTGTCCCCGGCGGGAGTTGAACCTGCGACCTACCGCTTAGGAGGCGGTTGCTCTATCCACTGAGCTACGGGGACCTGCGTGAAAAATCTCTTTGCTTGGCAAAGGTTATCTCTACGATTAACATAGGGCTAACACGTTCAACAACGAATCGTGTGCATCAAAGAATGAAAGGCCACCCATGAAAGCGCTCGTTATCGGCGCAGGCGGAGTTGGCAGGGCAATAGCAAATATCGCATCTCGTCGACCATTTATTACTTCAATGGTCATTGCAGATCGCCACCTGTCACGCGCCGAAGAAGCAGTCGCAAGAGTTAAAGATCCCCGCTTTTCAGCAGCGGAGGTGAACGCCGCAGAACTCGAAGATATTCGCGCACTGATTCGTAAGGCCAATCCAGATATTGTGATTAACGCCGTTGATCCACGCTTTGTTATGCCAATCTTTCTAGCGTGCGAAATTGAAAATAAGAATTACATGGATATGGCGATGTCACTTTCACGACCACATCCACATTATCCAAACTCAGAAACTGGCGTAAAACTTGGCGATGAACAATTTGCGCGCGACTGGAACTGGTGTGAACGCGGTATCTACGCGCTAGTCGGTATGGGTATCGAGCCAGGAATGAGCGATGTCTTTGCTAAATATGCATCTGACCATCTCTTTAGCCGAATCGATGAAGTAACCATTCTCGATGGTTCTAACTTGGTAGTTGAAGGCGCCGACTTTGCTCCATCGTTTTCAATCTGGACAACTATTGAAGAATGTTTGAATCCACCACTAGTTTGGGAAGATGGTCGCGGTTGGTTTACAACTGAACCATTTAGCGAACTAGAGGTCTTTGATTTCCCTGAAGGAATTGGGCCTGTTGAGTGCGTCAACGTTGAGCACGAAGAAGTTGTTTTGATTCCGCAGAAAGTTGATGCCAAGAAAGTTAATTTCAAGTACGGACTTGGTGCGCAATTCATCACAACTCTAAAGACAATTCATATGCTCGGTATGGATCGTAAAGAGACCGTTGAAGTTCAAGGACATCCTGTTTCACCGCGCGATTTGCTTGCTGCTTCACTTCCAGATCCAGCAACACTTGGTGAACGTATGCGCGGTAAAACCTGCGCCGGCACTTTAGTTAAAGGCCTTGATAAATCAGGCAAACCCTATGCGTGCTACATGTACAACGTTGTAGATAACGAATGGTCAATGGCTAATTACGGAGATCAAGCTGTTGTTTGGCAGACGGCAATCAATCCAGTTATTGCGATGGAGTTATTGCATAAGGGAACTTGGAAACCAGAAGGCGTAAACGGCCCAGAATGGTTTGATGCCAAGCCTTTCCTTGATCTACTTGAAGAGTACGGAACCAGCTGGCATATTCGTGATGAATCAACAGCTGGAATCTCAGTCGAGGAGTTAACCGTTTAAATACGGGAGGCTGCGATGGCAAAGGAATTGCAGTTCGATGTCGTGGTAATCGGATCCGGTTTTGGTGGATCCGTTACTGCGCTTCGATTGCGCGAAAAGGGTTACTCCGTAGCTGTCCTTGAAGCCGGAAAGAGATTTGCAGATAAGGACTTCCCTAAGACCTCATGGCGTGTAAATAAATTCCTATTTGCGCCAGCACTCGGTTGTTTCGGAATCCAAAGAATCCATATCCTCCCCGATGTACTTGTCCTTTGTGGCGCAGGCGTTGGCGGAGGTTCACTGGTCTACGCCAATACTTTGTACCAACCTGGCGATAAATACTTCCAAGATAAACAGTGGGCAGATATCACTGATTGGAAACGCGAACTCGAACCTTGGTACGAACAAGCGCGACGCATGTTGGGAGTTGAAGAGAATCCTTACTTCTCGCCATCTGATGCAGCTATGAAATCTGCCGCAACCAAGATGGGCGTCGGACAAACTTTTAAGATGGCGCCACTTGGAATTTACTTTGGAAAAGGTGAAGGCGTAGCAGCGAGTGATCCTTACTTTGGTGGCAAAGGACCGGATCGTAATGGCTGCACAAACTGCGGTGAATGTATGACCGGTTGTCGCCACAACGCAAAGAACACTCTGCCCAAGAATTATCTGGGTCTTGCTGAAGGTGCTGGTGCAAAAGTATTTCCGATGACAACAGTTACAGAATTCGAAGAGCGCAGCGATGGAAAATGGATAGTTAAAACTGAGAAGACGGGAGCTTGGGATGGTTCGCGCGGACCAACCTTTATTGCAGATCAACTTGTGGTTGCTGCTGGAACATTTAATACTCAGAAGTTATTGCATAAGATGAAACGTAGACAATTACCACGCCTTTCGGATCGACTTGGCGCCCTTTCCCGAACAAATAGTGAAGCCCTCACTGGTGCACTTATGAATAACCGCGACAACGATTTCAGTCGTGGCGCAGCGATTACCTCTTCCTTTTTCCCGGATGAACATACCCATATTGAACCTGTGCGCTATGGCAAAGGAAGCAACTTCATGGGCTTGCTGCAAACAATCATGACCGATGGGTTTACTGGAAAAGAACGGCGCCGCCATTGGGTGAAGCAGTTCTTAGCCAAGCCTTCGCTGCTTTTGCGAATAATTAATGTGCGCCACTGGAGTGAGAAGACGGTCATCGCACTTGTTATGCAAGATGTTGACTCTGCCGTAACCGTAAAGGGAAAGCGCGGCTTATTTGGTTTTAAGTTAACCTCCAAGAACGATAGCGATAAGCCGAATGCGACTTATATTCCTGCGGCCAATGAAGCGGTGCGACATATCGCAAATGAATATGGTGGAATCGCAGGCGGGCATATTGGAGATTTAATCAGCGCACCGTTTACCGCCCACTTTGTTGGCGGCTGCGTAATTGGGGCAGATGAAAAAACTGGAGTAATCGATCCGTACCACCGCGTTTATAACTACCCAACTCTTCACGTAGTCGACGGCGCTTCAATCACCGCAAACCTAGGTGTGAATCCATCTCTGACGATAACTGCGCAAGCAGAGCGCGCAATGTCATTGTGGCCAAATAAAGGTGAGGCTGATCAGCGTCCCGCACAAAACGCTCTTTACAAGTATCTTGCTCCAATACGACCTAACGATCCAGTTGTTCCGGCCAGCGCTTATGGCGCACTCAAATAAATCAATTGCGGAGGCGATATGAAAAAGTGGGCTCTAGTAACCGGGGCAACCGCCGGAATAGGTGAGAGCTTTACTCGCTTACTTGCTGCGCAAGGATTTAATCTGGTTTTAGTCGCGCGCGATGAAGCTCGCTTGCACGAAAGAGCGCAGGGGCTAAAGGATAAATTCGGCGCCGAATCTGTTGTGATCGTCGCTGATTTAGCAACTGAATCTGGTTGTGCCAAAGTTGAAGAGTTCATTAACAGTAATGAGATTGAAGTACTGATTAATAACGCCGGCTTTGGAATAAATAAAGCATTTACGATGAGTGATTTGGCAAAAGAGGAGGAAGTTCTCAAAGTTTTGGTTCGTACACCTATGCGTTTAATGCATATTGCACTTCCTGGGATGAAAGAACGCAATTCAGGAACGGTAATCAACGTCTCATCGGTTGCTAGTTTTATTGCAGGCGGTGCCTACAGCGCATCAAAGGCGTATCTAACTGTTTTGAGCGAATCACTTCACACCGAACTTTCGGCTACCAAGATAAAAGTGTCAGCGCTCTGCCCCGGATTTACCCGTACCGAGTTTCATCAACGGGGTCGAATGAAGATGGCGGGATTGCCAGAGTTCATGTGGCTTAACTCCGATCAACTTGTCGCGAAAGCTTGGAAGGATGCGCAAGCAGGTAAGGCGGTCTCGATTCCGGGATGGCAATACAAACTCTTAGTGGGTTTCATAACTCTGGCTCCAAGGCCGTTGGTCCGCAGGGTTGGTATGAATTTGCGAGTCAAACAACGCTAATTCACATGCTTTTCTCCGTTTGTATCCCATAGATCAGCCCTCTGGTTGGCTAACATAGCCTCATCATCAATGGAGGTTTTCATGTTTCGTAAGGCCATCGTCGTAGCCGGAGCCACCGCTCTCGTACTCGCATCTATCACTGCAGTACCAGCAAGTGCTGCAACCAAGGTCAGCAATGGCGTTGCTTGTAAAAAGTCTGGCCAAACTACAAAGGTAAGCGGTTCTTCTTACCGCTGTGCAAAGAACCCATTGGTCAAGAATTCAAAGCTAACTTGGTTGTCGCTAGATTGCCTTAACACAGCAAATACATACAACAAGGCCGTTGCAAACTTGCCAAAGATCAAAGCTGCGACAGATGAAACTGTTGCAAAGCTCGATGCAGATATGGCCAAGCAAGCGATCGAAACTGAGAAAGCTAATAAATTGATCCCTGAATATCAGGCAAAGATTGCAACGATCAATACTGCGCTAACAGCCTTGCGAGCAGATACTGCAAATCTAACTAAGAACAAGGCGACTATCGATAAGTATGCCGCAGCGGTTCGTAGCTATGAAGCCGCGATTAAGGCCTACTCAACTGTTGGTAAGCAGGGTGATCGCAGTGAGCGAGCAAAAGAACAAGCGCTCAGCCAATATGAGAGCTCGAAGACCGATATTGAGACAACACTTGGTATGGCCAAGTTGATCTGCAGCAAGGGTTTCTAACTCTTACACTTAATCTTTACAGCGAGTTTGGCAAGGCTTAGGTCAGTCTTAGGTTAGCCCTATTCGTTTTGCTTAATCGCGCGCCTTAACTTACATGGGTGCGCACCCATCTATTCTGGAAATGGTTCGCACCGGCAATTCTGGCTACACATACCGTCGCGAAAATTCTGCAGATAAATGCTGGAATGGTTTTAGATCTATTTCTCTTTAACATAATTATCTTTGCCGCGATTATCTCGCTAATTCGTGCACCACTTCACAGCGATCCATTTGCCATCTCTTTCACTTCACTAGCAATTGCCGCATGGGGAATCGGTTCGCTCTATTCGAGCCTTGCTCAATTCTTTAACTTCAACGCAAATTCGTTATTGTTTTCAAATATCGCATACGCGCTCTTCTATCCTTTTGCTTTCTTAGCAATTCCACGCATTCTTGGCCGGAGGCAGCGGCTGCGATTACTTGAGCTGCTAGATGCGGCGATCTTTGGGCTGGGCTTGAGTTCAATAGTTACTGCGTTGATTCTTATTCAATTTATCTCCAATATCCCTGGGGATAGCATGAGCGCCTTCTTTGCAGTCTTATATCCCGTCTGCGATATCGCCTTAGTTGTAATCGCCATCGTTAGCGCAGTTGTCTCTGGATTTTCAACTAGATCAGCGCTTTTAATATCTGGAGTTATGATTTTTGCGATTACTGATTTCTATTTTCTCTGGGCGCAAATTACTAATTCTTACCAATTTGGACAGATCAGCGATAACGGTTGGTTACTTGGAATAACCATCATCACACTCTCGTTATGGGCAGCGCCAAATAATCTGCAGCCGGAAACTAAAATACATCCGGCGTTAATTGCAGTCTCTATCTTTATCAGCCCGGCGCTGCTATCTGCAATTGCGCTCCGTCCTGATTACTTCCCGATCTATGTTGTTATTCCAACTATCGCTACGTTATTTATGGCATTTATAAGAATGACTCTGGTTATCAGGCAGGCCAGTAATTTAGGTGAAGAGAAGATCTTGGCACGAACAGATGAGTTAACTGGGTTACCGAATCGTCGCCGTTTGGTTGCTGAAATCGGCGCGTTAAGTGGCGTGGAAGGTGCTCTACTTTTATTGGATCTAGATGGATTTAAACCGGTTAACGATCAATATGGCCATGAGATGGGCGATCAAATTCTGCAACAAGTAGCAGCACGCTTTAGTCGATCGCTACCAACGGGATCTGTTCTAGCAAGGCTCGGTGGAGATGAGTTTGGAGTAATCGTGCTTGGTAGCCCCGACATAACGTTAGAAGTTGCACATGCGCTGCGTGCAACGTTGAGTTATCCATTTACCGTTGGGGGAAATCAAATTTCAATTAGCGTAAGCATCGGCCATGTCAGAAATGATAAGAACGGTGATTTATTGCAACGGGCTGATGCTGCAATGTATGAAGCAAAGCGCAGCGGTGTGGCTATTGTGGATGCTTATCAGCCTTGATTTCCTTGAGTCTTTCAAGTGATTCCAACCGCTCGGCAGCGTGATCGACAATTCGTTCTACATATCCCTTGGAATATCCATCTAAATACAACCATGGTTCGTGTATCTCTGCTGCTGATAAGTGAGCAAGCTCAGGAACATATTTGCGAATGTAATCGCCGTTTTCATCAAAGCGGCGACCTTGTTCGATGGGATTGAAGACGCGGTAATAAGGCGAAGCATCCGTGCCAGTACCAGCAGTCCATTGCCAGCCGTGGGCATTTGATGCCGGATCAAAATCAACTAAGTGTTCTGCAAAGAAACGCTCGCCTAGTTGCCATTCGAGGTGGAGATCTTTAACTAAGAAAGATGCCACAACCATGCGAGTTCGATTGTGCATCCAACCTTCCTTAACCAACTGGCGCATCGCAGCATCAACAAATGGGTAGCCGGTCTTGCCTTCGCACCAAGCTTTAAATTGTTTGCCGGGCTTGTCATAACGCATCGCCTTAAATTGAGGTGCGTAGTAATCGGTATCGGTGTGTGGATTGTTAAATAGAACATCGGCGTAGAACTCGCGCCAAGCAATCTCTTTACGGAAAGTATCGTGCGCCTTGGAATCGCCTAAGTTTTGGATCAAAGTACGCGGATGGATCTCACCAAACTTTAGGTAGGTACTCATCTTGGACGTGCCATCAATGCCTGCAAAGTTGCGATTCTCGTCGTAACTATCGAGGCCTTTCTTAACAAACTCTTTAAAGCGAGCCAGCGCCGCTGCTTCTCCCGCTTGAATAACTTCCACGCCTTCTGGCATCGGAAAGTCGGGGAAAGCACGATATTTCGCAGGTGGAGTTGGCGCCTTAATTTCTTTTGGAGTCTTGGCAGGTGCGCGCCAACCATGAACACACCAAGCGCGATAGAAAGGTGTGTAAACACGATACGGAGTTCCATCGCTTGGCTTTACAACGCGACCAGGTGCAACCGCGTAAGGACTTCCGGTACGAATTAAATTGATGCCAGCCTTTTCAACACGTAGATCACGTTCTGCGCCGTAGCGTTCGTACTCAGTTGAGATGTGAACTTCGGAAACTCCGTAAAGTTCAATTAGTTCTTTTAAGACTTCTACTTGATCGCCTTCGATGATGTGCAACTTATTGCCAAGTGATCCATCTAGTGCGCGAAGTGATTGCCCCATATAGGCAAGGAGTTTTGCACCGGCTTCAGCGATTTGAGTTTTATCAAGGATAAAGACAGGAACTATCTCATCGCTATTTTCGATCGCTGCAACTAAAGCAGGGTGATCAGAAATACGCAGATCCCGTCGAAACCAAACGATGTTTCGACGTGTGGCCATTACTTTGCGCTTTAGAGGTGGAGCATTCCGACTGAGTCATCCCAGCCGTCAACATCTTCAGGTTTGCGTGGACCCTTGCCAACGTAACGTGCAGATGGACGGATCAAACGACCCGTGCGCTTCTGCTCGAGAATGTGTGCAGACCAACCTGCAGTACGAGCTGCAGTAAACATTGATGTAAAGAGCGGTGCTGGTACTTGTGCAAAGTCCAAGATAATCGCAGCCCAGAATTCAACGTTTGTCTCCAAGACGCGATCTGGTTGGCGCTCACGAAGCTCTTGCAGAGCAGCCTTTTCTAGCGCTTCTGCAACTGCATAACGTGGTGCGTTAAGTTCTTTAGCAGTACGACGAAGTGTGCGAGCGCGTGGATCTTCAGCGCGGTAAACACGGTGTCCGAATCCCATCAAGCGCTCTTTGCGATCAAGCAAGCCCTTTACATAAGCAGTTGCATCGCCAGACTTTTCTACTTCTTCAATCATGTGCAATACACGTGATGGAGCGCCACCGTGAAGTGGACCTGACATCGCACCGATTGCACCAGAGATTGCCGCACAAACATCTGCACCAGTTGAAGCAATTACGCGACCAGTAAATGTTGATGCGTTCATTCCGTGTTCTGCTGCTGATACAAAGTAAGCATCGATTGCGCGAACGTGAAGTGGATCAGGCTCTCCGCGCCAACGGATCATCATGCGCTCAACAACTGTGTGCGCCTTATCAACTTCTGATTGCGGAACCATTGGCTGCCAAGTACCACGCGCTGCCTGAGCTAAATATGAAAGAACCATTACAGATGTACGAGCTAAGTTGCTGCGCGCTTCTTCATCTGAAATATCAAGTAGTGGTTTGAAACCCCATGCTGGTGCCAACATCGCAATCGCTGATTGGATATCTACGCGCACATCACCTGAGTGAACAGGAAGTGGGAACGGTTCAGCATTTGGTAGACCTGGATTGAAGAGATCGTCTACGAGTAGACCCCAAACGTTTCCGAAGGTAACGCGACCAACAAGGTCATCGATATCAACGCCGCGATAACGCAGTGCGCTGCCTTCTTTATCTGGTTCTGCAATTTGTGATTCGAAGGCGATAACGCCTTCCAGGCCGGGTTTGAAATCATCTGACATGCTCCAATTCTGCACCGTCCGAGGGGGTGCTGACGACCACCAATTCGGGAAATGGCCAGAATTGGCTAGAAGATGACGCGGAAGTGAAAGTGAGGTTCGATACATCTATGAGCGAACTCGACCGTGAAGCGATCCGTGCCATGCGCCGTTCTTACGGCGAGGTCGGTCTCGAGAATTTACCCGCCGATCCATTCGCCGCTTTCAGCACCTGGTTAAAGGAGGCGGCGGCAAATGACTTTATCGTCGAAGCTAACGCGATGGTGCTTTCGACGCTGGGTGCCAAAGAACATATCTCTACGCGCACCGTTTTATTAAAAGATATCTCTGAAGGTGGCTTTACCTTCTTTACAAATTACTCATCGCGTAAAGCACAGGAGATGGAGCTAAATTCGCAAGTCACACTTTTATTTCCCTGGTTTGCGATGGAACGCCAAGTTTCGATAAGTGGATTTGTCGAAAAGATTTCCGAAAGTGAATCAGCCGAATACTTTGCTTCTCGTCCTTGGTCCAGCCAAATCGGCGCATGGGCAAGTGCGCAATCCTCACCACTTTCATCGCGCGAAGAACTTGAACAACGCTTCGCCGGTGCATCGCAAAAATGGCCCGAGGGCAGCACCGTTCCGAAGCCACCACATTGGGGTGGCTATCGCGTTACACCGATCAGTATTGAATTCTGGCAAGGGCGCTATTCAAGGCTGCATGATCGCTTGCGCTATGAGCGGGCTAACAGCGATACCGAGTGGGAGATCACTCGCTACTACCCGTAGTCTTAGCCCATGAGCGCAGATATTAAGATCCCAGATAATCTCAAACCACGTGATGGCCGCTTCGGTTGTGGTCCATCAAAGATTCGCCCGGAAGCACTTGCTGCACTCGGCGCATCTGGTTTATCGATTCTCGGAACATCTCACCGCCAAAAGCCAGTTAAGAATGTGGTTCATCGCGTGCGCGAAGGACTTAACTCACTATTTACGCTGCCAGAAGGTTATGAAGTTGTACTCGGAAACGGCGGATCAACAGCGTTTTGGGATATCGCAACATTTGGTTTAATTGAAAACAAATCACAGCACTTAGTTTTTGGTGAATTTTCTTCAAAGTTCGCATCTGCTGCAAAGGAAGCGCCATTTCTTGGCGAGCCAACTGTTATTAAGTCAGAACCTGGTTCACACCCACAAGCAGTTGCTGAAGCTGGCGTAGATGTTTACGCACTTACACATAACGAAACTTCAACTGGCGTTGCAATGCCAATCAAGCGCCCTGCCGGAACCGACGGTGCGCTAGTTCTGGTTGATGCAACAAGTGCTGCTGGTGGCCTAGAAGTTGATGCAAAAGAATTTGATACTTATTACTTTGCGCCACAGAAATCTTTTGCATCTGATGGTGGCCTCTGGCTTGCGCTAATGAGCCCTGCCGCAACTGCGCGCGCTGAGAAAATTAAGGCAAGTGGCCGTTGGGTTCCAGCCTTCTTCGATCTCGGAATCGCGATTGAAAACTCACGCCTTGATCAGACTTACAACACGCCAGCTCTTATGACGTTGATGCTCCTTGCAGATCAGATCGAATGGATGAACACCAATGGTGGTCTTAAATTCGCAGCCGGCCGTAGCGCTGAATCTTCTGCCAAGTTGTACTCATGGGCAGAAAAGACTTCTTACACAACTCCTTTCGTCACAGACCCTGCAATGCGTTCAAAGGTTGTCGGAACGATTAACTTCGACGAATCAATCGATGCCACTGCTGTTGCTGCAGCCCTGCGCGCTAACGGAATCGTGGATACTGAGCCATATCGCAAGCTAGGTAAAAACCAACTTCGTATTGGTATGTTCCCGGCTGTTGATCCAAGTGATATTGATGCGCTAACTGCCTCAATCGATTACGTTGTAGCAGCGCTCTAAAGCTCAGATGCCAAAGACGTTTCAGCGTAACGGGCAGTTCTGGCTGCTCGCACTTCAAGTAGCGACAGTTAACTTCTTTACTGGCGGTTTCGGCCCTTCTCAAGCTTTGCTTCGTGAAGATCAGGGCACATCACTTGGCGTTGCTGGACTTCACGGAACCGCGATGGGCGTTGCCGCAATTATTGCTGGTGGCATGAATTCGAAGTTGGTCCACCGCTTTGGTCGTTCAAATACAACTTGGATTGGCTTAACAGTCTTTTCCATCGGTATCGTATTTTTCGTCTTTGCTCCCCCAGTGCAGCTAACGCTAATTGCTACTTTAATTGCCGGCTGGGGAATCTCAGTTGTTATCAATAACGTAAATACCGCTGGGTCTCATGCATTTGCAGAACGTTCACACACAGCAGTTGCACAGATCAACGCTGTTGCTATCGCAGGATTTGTGACTGGAAACTTTGTTATTGGATCAACGGCAAATATTGTCCGCGATCAATGGCGCGTAGGAATGTTGATCACCATTCCCTTTATCTTGGCGCTGTTTATCAAGGGACGTAAGTTCGAACCAGATTCTCATATTCCTGATGAAGATGGTCCACAACGCGGAAAACTCTCGCGCGGATTCTGGTTCTCTTTTACTGGATTCTTCATCTCGATCAGCGCCGAGTTTGCAACATCTTTCTGGTCAGCATCGTTGATTAGTGATCGCACCGATGCAAGTGCAGCTATTTCGACTCTGGCAGTAATCGCCTTTGGTACAGGAGTTGGTACTGGACGTTGGTATGCCGGTCGCGTCTTAAAACGTTTCCATGCTGATGAGCAGTTGAAGATCGCACTTGGACTGCAATTTGTAGCATTTGGATTTTTCTGGTCTTCACACATTCTGGTGCTCTGCCTTGTAACTCTATTCTTTGTTGGACTTGGAATATCGGTTCAATTCCCTCTATTTACCTTGCGCATGGTCGCCTTCAGTGAAGGCCGACCAGATCTTGCGATCGGCAAGAGCTCAATCGCTGCAGGTATCGCAATCGCTTGCTCACCACTATTACTCGGAATCTTGGGCGATAACTTCGGAATTTCCCGCGCTTACATAATGGTTCCGGTGCTAATTGCACTTGGATTTATTATGGTTGCGCTTTCACCTTCAAAGCATCTTGGCGTGAATAATATTTAAATGAACTACCGCACTCGTAGGTTAATCACGATGTTAACTTTAATAAGTTTATTAGCGCTGATCGTCATAGGTGGCAGGTAGTACGCCTTCAACCGAAATATCTTTCGGCACTTTAACTTTATTTCTAAACAGAATCCAAATAGTTAGACAAGCAGTTAGCGCGATGGCGCCACATAAAGCAATAGTTTGACGAATGCCAATGACCTCAGCGAACCATCCGATAATCGGTGAACCAAATGGCGTTCCACCCATAAAGATAAGCAAGTAAATTCCGCTGACTCGGCCGCGGATGGCTGGATCTGAGTTAACTTGAATCAAAGAATTTGCAGTGATCAACAGGGTTAGTGCGCAGAACCCAACGAATGGTAACCAGATCGCATACCAAGTAAAGGTTGGCGCTAATGAAAGACCAATAACGCCAATTGAAAAGATAATACCTAACTTAATTACAAAGATGGCTCTGCGATATTTTTCCAGTCGCGCCGAAAACAAGGCACCTGATAGAGAACCAATTGCAAGATATGTGCCGAGCAAACCAAAGGATGCTGGACCTTTACCGAATGCTTCGGTTGCCATCAGCGCATTAAAGATCTGATTATTTAAACCAAAGGTGGCAACGAAGAAGACCACCAGCATTACGACATACAAATCAGGGCGCGCGAGTGCGTAATTAACTCCTTCACGGATAGTCCCGAGCGTCTCTTTCTTCTCTGAGATGAAGAACTCTGATTCGCGCATCTGCATCAAGGCAAAGATGACAAAGATGTAGGTAATTGAGTTGATAACAAATGAAGGTCCGGTATCAAAGCGCGCGATCAGAAAGCCAGATAGCGCAGGGCCAACTAAGCGCCCAGCGTTGAAATTCGCGGAGTTTAAGCTGACCGCATTGGCGATATCGGAATGGCCAACGATCTCTGAGGTAAAGGATTGGCGAATTGGCGCATCAAGAGCTGAAGAAATTCCCAGGGATAAAGCAAAGAAAAAGACATGCCAGATCTGTACTTGGCCGAGCAAAACAAGAATTCCTAAACCAAGGGAAGAAAGTGCGCCGATGAAGTTAGTTGCAATAAGAAGTTTGCGTTTATTTACTCGATCAGCAAGTACACCACCGTGCAGCGAGAAGAAGAGAACTGGAGCAAATTGCACCGCGGTAACTAAGCCAAGATATGTTCCGCTATTGCCAGTTAACTGCAGGATCAACCAGTCTTGAGCGATACGTTGTGCCCAAGTACCGATATTAGATGCGGCATTTGCCGGAAAGAGAATGCGGTAATTACGGTGGCGAAAAGAGCGCCAGTTACCGTCTGCTTTTACCGCCATCGCTTGTATGCTTCCTTCGTGAGTTCAAATGGTAATTCAGAGAATAAATCAGAGATTAAGTCTGTCGTAACTCTAATCACTTTCGGTACTGTTGCGTGGGTTATCGCAGCTTTATATTTTGCGATCACAGGAGCAGAGAGCAAAATGATTTGGACCTGCGTTGCAGGTGCAGCACTTGGTGCATGGGGTATTCGCTACTCAAAGCGCCGCGCAGCGCGCAGCGGCATTTAGATCAGAAGTAATTAAGCTTCTAGCTGGCTAGCAATACCACGCAGCACGCGACCGAGGCGTTCTGCATCGGTGCCAGATGGGTGACGTCCATGGCGCAAACCATTTCCGACTTTATCCAAAATCTTAATTGTGTCTTCGATCATCGCAGCAAGGTCATCGTTATTGACTCGTGAATTTTCCGCGAGTGAGACCGGTGCTTCAACGATATGAATTGACATCGCTTGTGGACCCTTACGGCTATCGATGATGCTGAACTCAACCTTTGTGCCAGGCTTTACCGAAGGAACGCCTTCTGGAAGAGATGATGCAGCAAGATAAACATCTTCGCCTTCATCATTTGAGATAAATCCGAAACCCTTTTCGAGGCTAAACCATTTAACGCGACCTGTAGGCATGGCGTTCTCCTTTAAAGAATTTGCAGTACTCGTGTAGCCGCGGGGATGCGGGCAGGGTTCAAGTTTATCGCAAGCAAAGAGGGGCGGGAACCCCTATTAATTAGGGAGCGTGGCCTCAGAGTGCGCGCCGCAGCCGTGATCGACTGACACTACGCGGGCATCATCTGGAGCGATCGCATTTGCACATACGCCAAATGATGCGCGTAGCGAACCTGCGATTGGAATAAAGAATCCGCATGATTGGCAAGGCTTTGGTGCGTTCTGCGCCAACGGCGTATTTGGACCGCGATCGCCTGTGTACCAACGTTTACTTGCCTGATCGCGACCTTCAATTGAAAGGACGCGTGGACGAGCTAAGCCAAGTTCGTAAATCTGCGCGGTATCTAAATCTTCATCTTGAATAAGTGCGTTTGCACCAGGTGCTAAACGAGTGTCATCTAGAACGCTTGGAACAATTACACCCGGCTGAATATCTTCAGGCAAGATGCGATCTTTATACTCGATCCATTCTGGCGCCATAAGTGAATCTGGACCAGGAAGAACAACTACATCACAAACGGTTGGTTGCGCTGATGCATCTACCTTTGCAACAGTGACGCACCAGCGCCAACCTTTATAACCCTGAATATCTGCGTCGAATAAATAACTTGCAACGCGATCTTCGTCATCGAATTCGACAGAGATGAAGTTACCGACTTGCGATGGCTTTTCGGCATCGCCAAGTGCAGCACTTCTTGCTAACTCTTCCGCGTCGAACCCTTTTGTCATTTAGCTTAGAAATCCATTCCGCCGCCGTCGCCACCCATTGGGGCAGCTGGCTTGTTCTCTGGCTTATCGGTGATTACCGCCTCCGTTGTGATGAAGAGCGCAGCAATTGATGCCGCGTTCTGCAATGCAGAGCGAGTTACCTTTGCAGGATCAATGATTCCAGATTTAATCATGTCGACGTATTCGCCAGTTGCAGCGTTAAGTCCGAAACCTACTTCGAGGTGACGCACCTTCTCTACAACGACTCCGCCTTCAAGACCGGCGTTGATTGCGATCTGCTTAAGTGGTGCTTCGATCGAAAGTTCTACGATCTTTGCGCCTACAGCTTCTTCGCCTTCAAGCTTTAACTTCTTAAATGCTTGAGTTGCAGCCTGTAGAAGTGCAACGCCACCACCGGCGACGATGCCTTCTTCAACTGCAGCCTTTGCGTTACGTACTGCATCTTCGATTCGGTGCTTGCGCTCTTTGAGTTCTACCTCAGTTGCAGCGCCTGCCTTGATTACAGCAACGCCACCTGCGAGCTTGGCAAGACGTTCTTGCAGCTTCTCGCGGTCGTAATCTGAATCAGACTTCTCGATTTCGGAACGGATCTGAGCAACGCGGCCCTTGATCTGTGCGTCATCTCCGCCGCCTTCAACAATGGTTGTCTCTTCCTTGCTGATAACAACCTTGCGAGCGCGACCAAGAAGTTCTAGGCCAGCTGTTTCTAGCTTCAAGCCAACTTCTTCTGAGATAACAGTTGCACCGGTAAGGATTGCAATATCTTGCAACATCGCCTTGCGACGATCTCCAAAGCCAGGTGCCTTCACTGCTGCTGCGCGGAAGATTCCGCGAATCTTATTTACAACCAAAGTAGCAAGCGCTTCGCCTTCAACATCTTCTGCGATTATCGCAAGTGGCTTACCTGATTGCATAACTTTTTCAAGAACCGGTACGAGATCCTTGATATTTGAGATCTTTGAGTTAACGATCAATACGTAAGCATCTTCAAGAACTGCTTCCATGCGATCTTGGTCGGTTACGAAATATGGAGAGATGTAACCCTTATCAAAGCGCATACCTTCAGTGAGCTCGAGTTCGAGACCGAATGTATTTGACTCTTCGACAGTGATAACACCTTCCTTGCCGACCTTATCCATCGCTTCAGCGATCATGTCACCGATGGTTGCATCGGCTGCTGAGATAGATGCAGTAGCTGCGATCTGCTCTTTTGAATCAACGCTTTTGGCCATTGAGGCAAGCTCTGCAACGATCGCTGCAACAGCCTTTTCGATGCCGCGCTTTAGCGCCATTGGGTTTGAGCCGGCAGCAACGTTGCGCAAGCCCTCGCGCACAAGTGCCTGAGCTAGAACAGTTGCAGTTGTTGTTCCGTCGCCTGCGACATCATCTGTCTTCTTGGCAACTTCCTTTACGAGTTCTGCGCCGATCTTTTCCCATGGATCATCGAGTTCAATATCTTTTGCGATTGAAACGCCATCGTTGGTGATTGTTGGGGCGCCCCACTTCTTCTCTAGAACAACGTTACGTCCGCGAGGTCCAAGGGTTACCTTGACTGCATCAGCGAGAACGTTCATTCCGCGCTCTAATCCGCGACGGGCTTCTTCATTAAAGGCAATCATCTTTGCCATGTAATTACTCCTTGTTTGTAACTCATTTAGTTTCTGCCATTTGGGGGCGTTTTATCACTCACACCCCGAGAGTGCTAACGCCAAATCTAGACGGTCTTATTCCCTGTCGCAAAACGAGGGCGTGGGATTGGCTGTTATCGGGCAGAGCGCGTTCAGTTACCGCGTGGAACGCGCCCTCATGCGAGCCTCACGGAGGCGGCGCAGGCGCTTAACGAGCATTGGAGAGGCCGCTAGGGCGTCGTCCCGGTCGATTAGGTCATTGAGTAGTTGGTAGTAACGAGGAGCGGTTAGGTCGAAGAGCTCTTTAATTGCAGATTCTTTTGCACCGGCAAAGCGCCACCAATTGCTCTCGAAATCAAGGATGCGTACTTCGAGGTCGGAGAGTGAAGAACCCTGCACATCATTATTTTCGAGCGCTGACATGGGTGAAATCTTAAACCAGCAGTAGCAGAAATTGTGGGATTTACAGCGTATCCAAGATCATAGATATATCTGTGATCTTCGTCCAAGGGTTAACGATCGCAAAGCGCAAGATCGATTGGCCCTTATCTGAAGATGGTGGAATAAAGCCGATCTGATCGGCTAATAATTTATCGCTCCACTTTTGATAATCACTTGGCGCCCAACCTTTGCGAGTAAAGGCAACAATGGAAAGTTCGGGTTCGTGAATCAAATCTAAATTGGGATGTTGGCGAACAAGTTCAGCGGCGTCACGTGCCACAGTAAGTGTATCCTCCATCGCTTCGGTATATGCATCAGTGCCGTGCGCTGCAAGTGAGAACCAGAAAGGTAATCCGCGCACGCGACGAGTTAAGTGAATTGCATAATCCGCCGGTGACCAAGTGTCATCATGCAGAGTTTCCAAATAAGAAGCGTGTTGAGTGTGAACTTCTTTTGCTAGATCCGAGTTGCGATAGATAAGTGCGCAGGCATCGAATGGCGCAAAAAGCCACTTATGTGGATCAACGATTAAGGAATCAGCTTGTTCGACACCGTTAAATTTTGCGCGCACAGATGGTGCACATAAAGCCGCTAATCCATAAGCGCCGTCAACGTGGAACCAGATATCGCGAGCATGTGTTGCTTCGGCAATTGTTGCTAGGTCATCAATGATTCCAAGGTTTGTGGTGCCGCCGGTTGCGACAACAGCAAAGACGCGGGTTTGCGTCGTGGCATGCAATTGATCAATTGCCGCACCAAGTGCGTCACCGTGCATCTTGCGATCAGCACCTGGTTCTATTTTTAAAAGTTCAACGTCCATGATTTGGGCAGCGCTAGCAATTGATGAATGCGCTTCTTCGCTGCAAGCGATTGCCCATCGTGATGTATTCGGATATTTTTTACGTGCTGCAGCGCGCGCCACAACGAGTGCAGAGAGATTTCCAATTGTTCCGCCTTGTACAAAAACGCCGCCGGCAGATTGTGGAAGTCCAGCTAAATCTGCGATCCAACGGAGCGCTTGGTTTTCGGCGAAGACTGCGCCGGCACCTTCTTGCCAAGATCCGCCGTAAAGTGAACTAGCACCTACGACTAAGTCGAATAGATTTGAATATTCAGTTGGCGCAGATGGAATAAAGGCCAAGTTGCGCGGATGATCTGTTGAGATACAGGCCTTTGCTAAAACATTGGTAAATACCTCAAGTGCTTCATGTCCGCCTAAACCTTTTGCGGTGATGGTGTTGCCAACTTCTTGAAATAAATCTTCAGCGGTACGCGGACCATCTAGTGGTGGATCATCTTTTAAACGCAGCAGGCTGTATGCCAGGATCTCTTTGGCAAGGGATTCGACCTCTGAATTAAAGGCGTGAATTGGCATGGTCGGTGCGATTGGCCTTTCGAATCAGATTTCGCATCATCGTTGGGAAAACAAAGATGTGGAAGGGAAGTACAAAGTACCAATACAACTGACCGCCTAAACCACGTGGCGAGAAGCTAGCTTCTTGTACAACAGTGCGATCGGTTCCGTTATCGATGACGCTAAATTCGAGCCAAGCTTTTCCAGGCAGCACCATTTCGGCGTAAAGCTTTAAACGCTTTCCACGTTCTAACTCTTCAACGCGCCAGAAATCTAAACTGTCACCAACGCGTAGCGTTAACGGATCGCGACGACCGCGACGGAGTCCGACTCCACCGAAGATGCGATCTAACAAACCGCGTAAGAACCAGAGAAAATCCGCACCGTAGTAACCGTTTTCGCCGCCGATACTTTCAATCGCCTGCCAAATAGATGCGGCGCGTGCTTCAGTATTTGATTCGCGACGATCGCGCAGAACCATTTCACCAGCCCATTCCGGATCGCCTTGGGCTTTCTGCCACGGAGCAGTTGGAAATGCAGCATCAGACCAACGAGTAATTACATCGCGATCTGCAATACGAGAAAGCGCCAAGGTAATTGCACCTTCAACATCGATAAATCCTTCTGGCGGTGGCGCGATAATCGCGTCAATGCTCTTTGCTGGATCTGCAACTACTTCGCTGATTAGCGATTCAACAAGTGGGCGTGCAAGCGATGTTGGCACCGGTGTAACAAAACCGATCCACAACGAAGAAAGCTTTGGGGTAAGAACTGGAACCGAAACAATCCAACGTTTACGCAGGCCAGATAACTTGGCAAATTTCTGCATCATGTCAGCGTAAGAAAGGACTTCTTTACCGCCGATATCGCAAATCTTACCTACCGGCTTTTCAAGTGAAGCAGCTTTACGCAAGTAATACAGAGCATCGCGGATCGAAATTGGTTGCGTTAAATTCGAGACCCACTTTGGTGTGGTCATAATCGGCAAGCGATGAGTTAAGTGGCGCAACATCTCAAATGATGCTGAGCCTGAACCAATGATGATGCCGGCACGCAGTTCTAGAACTGGAACTGATGTTGATGCGAGCTGTGCACCGGTATTCATACGAGATGCTAAATGTTGGCTACGGTTCTTATCGTTGGCGATTCCACCTAAGTAAACAATTTGCTTAACGCCTTGCTTTTCTGCGGCAACTGCAAAATTGCGCGCCATTTCAGATTCAATGTCGTCGAAGTTCTTTCCTAAATTAATTGAGTGCAGAAGATAGAAAGCGGTATGCACTCCCTTAAGCGCGCGATCTAAATCCGCAATAACAGTTGCGTTGCCCTCAACAATGTCTACATCTTTGGCCCAAGGTTGATCGGCAACTTTCTGCGCATCGCGTACCAAAATTCGCACATCACATTTATCGCTTACGAGGTCGCGTACCAAACGGCCGCCGACATAGCCTGATGCGCCAGTTACAAGTATCAAACGCCCTGAGTTCTGCGAGTTCATGGTGAAGAGCCTAGACTCTGCACATGGCTTCTTCTAATCGACCTCGCGTCGTAATTCTGGGCGCCGGCTTTGGCGGGCTGACCGCTGCCAAGGCGCTCTCGAAAGACGCCGATGTAACCGTTGTTGATCGCCACAACTTTCAAACATTCCTGCCTTTGCTCTACCAGGTAGCAACTGCTGGCCTTGCCGCAGACCATGTGGCGCACCCAGTCCGTGGCGCGCTGCGCAAGAGCGGCGTGAAATTCCGTATGGGTTCCCCAATCTCAGTTGATCATAAAAACAAATCAGTAAAACTAGATTCTTCTGAGGTTCTTGAATTTGATCATTTAATAGTTGCACTTGGTTCTGCAACTGCAGATTTCGGAGTCGCAGGTGTCAATGAGCACGCACTTGGCATGAAGAGCGTGCATGAAGCAATTGGTATTCGCGCTGAAGTTATGCGACGTTTTGAAGATCTCTGTCGTTTTGAAGATCAGACCCGACTTTCACTCAGCGTTGTCGGTGGCGGTCCAACTGGCGTTGAAATGGCTGGCGCACTTGCCGAGCTAAAACGCGGTCCACTTAAAAATGATGAAGCAAATGCCGCAGAACATATCGATATCTACTTAATTGAAGCTGGACCGAGAATCTTGCCGATGTTTAGTGAAAAGTTATCTGCGCGAGCTAAGAAAGATTTAGAGAAACTTGGCGTCAAGGTTCTGCTCAATACCGCTGTGCAACAAGTAAAGCCACGTCAGATTCTTGTTAAGGATGGATCTGTAATTCCATCAGAGGTAACTATTTGGGCAGCCGGCGTTAAAGGTGAACCAACTGGTGGGCTACTTAACTTGCCACTTGAAGGAACGCGCATCAGCGTTGCACAGAATTTGCAGGTAAATCACTATCCACATATTTGGGCGATCGGAGATATCTCTAGCGCAAAGGGCGCAGATGGTGGTTTCTTACCGATGGTTGCACCAGTTGCGATGCAACAAGGTCGTTGGGTTGCAAAACAAATTATGCGTGCCGCGCGCGGTCAAGCGCTACAAGATTTTAAATACCTGGATAAAGGTTCCATGGCAACAATTGGTCGCCACAAAGCGGTTGTGCAATTTAAGGGAATTCAGATCACTGGAATCCCAGCTTGGTATGCCTGGTTATGGCTGCATTTGTTCTACTTACTTGGCGGGCGCAACAAAATCGGCACCATCGCCGATTGGACTTGGAACTATTTAACTTTCGACCGCGGCAATCGCCACATCATGGATAGCCTGTAATCAAAGCAGCAACTATGCCTGACTACATTGATTTACGCGGACACCAAACCTATTCATACGAATGGGAGAACAACGGTGAAGCAGTCTTGCTTCTGCATGGTGGACTTAGTCAGACATCGCACTGGGATTATGTTTTAACGCCTGATCTAGAACCTGATTTTCATTTATTTGCCTACGATCGCACTGGCCATGGCTATACCGGCGATCAAGAGGGTTCTTTTCATTTTGATTTTCAAATCCGTGAGGCAATCGCTTATCTAGAAGATGTCGTGAAAGAACCGGCACATTTAATTGGTTGGTCAGATGGTGGAATCATCGCGATGTCGATTGCGATCGCCCGGCCAGGGCTAGTTAAATCGCTGATTTTAATCGGTGCCAATTACAACCATTCAGGCACTGTGATTGAACTTCCATTTACCGAGCCAAGTGATGAAGACAAGGCTGAATACGCTGCAACATCGCCAGATGCTCCTCACACCCTGACTGAGAAGGTAAAGAAGATGCTGCGTATCTGGGAGACAGAACCAAATATTCCGCTAAGTGATTTAGCAAAGATTCAGTGTCCGACGTTGGTAGTTGCTGGTGATGATGATGTTATTTCGCATGAACATACCCTTGAGATGTATCGCGCTATTGAATTAGGACAGTTAGCGATAATTCCAGGAACATCACATATTGCACCTAAAGAAAAACCAGCTTTATTTAGCGCGATTGTGCATCAGTTTTTAACGGATTTAACTTATCCAATGACCAAGATGCCGATACGGCGCGTTAGCAATCAACCGGAATAATAGTTCCGGTCTTAACATCATAAATTGCACCAGCAACGGTGACTCCATCACGCAAGAGTGGATAGGCGCGGATACGATTTACGTCGATAGATAGCGTTGCCTTTTGATCGCGCGTAGTACGAAATTCAAGTGAGCGAGTATCTACGCCGAATTTTTCATCGATTAGCGCATGGATATCTGCTTCATCGCCACGCGCCATCGCGCAATCGGTATGTGGCATAACCAGAATGCGCTTTACATTTAAAAGATATGTAGCCAGCACCAAGGTGCGGATCACGTCCTCGGTAACGCGAGCTCCAGCGTTGCGCAGAATCTTGGCATCGCCAGATCGCATGCCCACAACTGAAAGTGGATTAATGCGCGAATCCATGCAGGTTACGATCGCTAAACCTTTTGCCGCAGAACCAGTTAATTCGGAGTACTGAAACGACTTTATATATTCAGCATTTGCCGCGAGCAGATCATCAAATTGTTCATGAGGAAACGAATAATCTTTCATCGTTACCCCTTCTCTTATCGGGTCAAAACTTTCCAGAGCCCCCCGTCAGGATTGAACTGACGACCTGCGCATTACAAGTGCGCTGCTCTACCACTGAGCTAGAGAGGCTTGCTACCGATTAAGGCAACGGGCGTAATTATGGCAGTTATCGCCCGATTGTAAAAATCGCTCTATTTCACCATTTAAATCAACATTTTGGGGGTTGCCTGGACCGTAGTTATTTCACGGTGCTGATGAGAGGATATTGGCCATGTTGCCGAACTATTGGATGAGCCCAGAAACAAACTCAATCAACCGTTTGCCGATGCTCAATATTGAGCACGCTGAAACACTCTCACTCGACGGCACCTGGCGCTTTCAACTACTGCGCTCTCCTAACGACCAGTCACGTAAGAAGTGGACTTCTATTCCTGTCCCAGGTTTGTGGACAATGCAACCAACCAGCGACACCTTCTTCGATACACCGATTTACACGAACGTGCAGATGCCGTGGGATCACGTGGCACCTGAAGTGCCGGAAGAGAACCCAACCGGCATCTACGAGCGCGACTTTGAAGTTCCGCAGTCATGGGATGGAAAGCGCATTGTTCTGCACCTCGGTGGTTATGAATCCGTTGCTGTCATTACTGTTAATGGAACCGAGGTAGGCCTCACAAAAGATTCTCGCCTCGCTGCTGAATTTGATATCACCGCCTTTATCAAAACAGGTCGTAACACACTAAAAATTGCAGTCACCAAATGGTCTGATGCCACATACATTGAAGATCAAGATCAATGGTGGCATGGAGGGATTACCCGCTCTGTAAAGTTATATGCCACAGACCTTGTCTACATCGAAAAGTTTGCAACGACCGCTGGCCTTAAGTCAGATGGCACAACTGGAACTCTAAAAATCGATGCTGTCATTGGTTCAATCAAGGGCGAGAGCGTTGATGGTTACACCTTGCGCACATCTATTGAAGAGCTTCCAAAGGTAAAGAGTGCACAGTTAAGTTCTACCTATAAGTACCACGTCAAACCTACCTGGACTGAAATGTCTGCCGAGTTGCAGGAAGCAAACCGCAAACAGTTCACCGGCGAATACTGGGATGGCTCAATGCCAGCATCAGCAAAGCGCCTGCGCGAACCTATGCAATCACCTTGGCCGGGCCATATCGTCCTGGAAACCACAGTTCCTAAAGTTGCTGCCTGGAGCGCTGAAACCCCTGCTCTTTACACACTTCGCATCGAACTAGTCAGACCTACCGGTCAGGTCGTTGAGGTTTCGCACCAGAAGATCGGCTTTCGCAGTGTTGTCGTTAAGGGCCGAGATCTATTGGTAAATGGCAAGCGCGTCTTTATCTATGGCGTAAACCGCCACGACTTTAACCGCCACACCGGCCGAGTTCTCTCTCGTGAAGATATGCGCCAAGACCTCCTTGAAATGAAGCGTTGGAACTTTAACGCCGTGCGCACATCCCACTATCCAAATGATGCAGCTTTCCTTGAACTCTGCGATGAGCTAGGTTTCTATGTCATTGATGAAGCAAATATTGAATCCCATGCTTTTTATGATTCAATCTCAAATGATCCACGTTATGCATCAGCATTCGTTGAGCGCGTAGGTCGTATGGTACAGCGCGATATGCACCATCCATCAGTCATCTTCTGGTCACTCGGTAATGAATCAGGTATCGGCACCAACCATTACGCAGCTGCTGCCTTTGCTCGTTCCCTCGACACATCTCGTCCACTTCATTACGAAGGCGCCATCAATGGTGATTGGCGCGGTGGCCACACACTGACCGATGTCATCTGTCCGATGTATCCATCGATTAAAGCGATTGTTAGCCATGTAAAATCAGGAAAACAAGATCGCCCACTGATTATGTGCGAGTACTCGCACGCCATGGGTAATTCAAATGGAACCTTAAAAGAGTATTGGGATGCCATCCACTCACTTCCCGGCCTGCAAGGTGGATTTATCTGGGAGTTCTGGGATCATGGCATTGAACAGACTCTTGCCGATGGCACTACACGTTCTGCCTACGGTGGAGATTTCGGCGAAGTTCGTCATGACGGAAACTTTGTCTGCGATGGAATGGTCTTTCCTGATCGCACCCCAAAGCCTGCGATGCACGAATTTAAAGCAATCGCAGCCCCTGTCGCCTTTACCTCAACCAAGGTAGAAACTGGGAACTTCACCATCACCAACCGTCAATTCTTCAAGGATTTAGCTGGTTTTGGCTGCACTTGGACCATCACCCGCGATGGCGAAGTTATTGATGGTGGCACTCTTAAGCTGCCAAAAGTTGCTCCACAAAAGAGCGCAAAGGTGCGCATTGCATCGAAGTTCCTCGCCAAGATTGACGGGCCAGGCGAAAGATTTATCACCTTCTCACTCTTTAACTTACATCGCACCGATTGGGCACAAGCCGGACATGAAGTTGCCTATCAACAATTCGCACTAGCTTCTCGTAAGGCAACACTTCGAGCTGCTTCAACAAGTGACCTATTTGAATGCGCAGTCAATGACGCTGGCGAAATCCAACTTCCATTCGGTCTTGTTGCACCTCAGCCATCACTATGGCGCGCACCAACTGATAACGATCGCATCGCTCACTTTGCTGAAAAGTGGGATAGCTACGGTGTCCGCGATCTAGAACGTATAGATTGCACTATTACCGAAACTGCCAAGTCTTACAAAGTCACAAGCTTGTGGCAGACCGGCACTGGATTTAAGATCAAGCAAGTTCAACTTGTTACACCTATTGCAGATGGATTCTCAGTCAAAGAAACCATCACAACACCAAAGCAATGGGATGACATCGCCCGCGTTGGTATCAACTTTGAAATCGATGGCGCGCTATCGAACTTCACCTATCTTGGCGTTGGCCCACACGAGACATACCCAGATCGCAAAATCGGTCGTATTGGAAAGTGGGCATCCTCTGTTTTTGAGCAGTACATCCCATACGTGCGCCCACAAGAAAACGGTGGCCACACAAGCGTTCGCTGGTTTACCTTGACCGATAACACAGGTAACGGTCTTCGTATCGATATGGATAAGCCACGTCAGGTCAGCGTTAATCCATTTAGGGCAACAGAGTTAGCTGATGCAACTCATGATGTTGAGCTGCGAGCCTCTGGAAAGACAGTTGTTCATATCGATACAGCTCATCGCGGCGTTGGAACAGCATCCTGTGGCCCAGATACCTTGCCGCAATACCTAGTATCTGGTGGTACTTACAGCTTTAGTTGGAGCGTACGGACAATCTAATTGGCCACTTTGTTGGAGTTGGATATTTCGCACTTCTTCCATCTCCAGATGATTTTCCGCGAACTCTGCGCCAAATCCAAGGAAGTGCAAAGGTAAAGAACCAAATAGTAGATACCACGCGCTTCTTTAACCAGGGAGTTGGCTGAGCAGGAGGAAGTGGGATTCGCCAAGCGGGATCGAATTGGTAACCCAACTTTTCAAGTAACGCCTGGGCAACTCGGTGATGGCCTTCAGCATTTAAATGTAAACGATCAAATGCTAAGAAACGGCTATCGCTAAAGAACGCCTCGCTATTAGCATCGATAACGATCGCACCGACTTCAGCTCCAACTTTGCGAACGCTCTTATTGAACTCGCTAAAGCGCGCTGCCCAAACATCTGAACCTCGACCGGTGTTTCCAGTCCGTTCTAGAACTGTAAAGAGCATGAGGGTTGCACCGGATGCGGCGGCGCGACGTACAGCGTCTGCATATAAAGCCTGCGCGACTTCAGGTTTATAACTTGGGCGAAGCGCATCATTGGCACCTGCGTGAAAAGTCAGCAACGTTTCTGGCCCTGTTACATAGGAAAGCGCCACAGGAAGTTGGTCGTCAATTACCTGCTTTAACAACTTTCCACGGATGGCTAAATTCGCATAACTAAAACCATCTACCTCTTTCGCCATAACATCTGCAAGGCGATCGGCCCAGCCGCGGTATTGCCCGCCGATGATTTCATCGGACATACCTTCAGAGTACGAATCTCCGCAAACAATTAAACGTTTGTACTTCATCTATCCCAGACCCTTTGACCTTTTGACCTTTACTTGCGACGTTGCTCGTCTACCCAGAAGAGCGCAATTGAAGTTGCAACGCTAGCGTTTAGTGATTCGGTGGTGGCGCGCATTGGGATTGAGACAACAAGATCGCACTTTTCGCGCACCAGACGTGAAAGTCCCTTTCCTTCGCTGCCAACAACGATCATTACATTCTCTTTCGCAACCTTCATGCCGCTCAAAGTCTCATCAGATTCACCATCTAGGCCGATAACAAAGCAGCCCAGCTTCTTGGCATCATCAATAGTGCGCGCCATATTGGTTACTTGCGCAACTGGCAGACGTGCTGCAGCACCAGCTGAAGATTTCCAAGC
>Ga0315903_10001088_pt1 | contig 41192 bp, 61 predicted proteins | sample LakEriMetagenome_7_FD_203524 | JGI IMG/M metagenome (GOLD analysis project Ga0315903, IMG submission 203524) | Freshwater fungal communities from buoy surface, Lake Erie, Ohio, United States - Buoy 2 MA119 | ecosystem: Environmental > Aquatic > Freshwater > Lake | place: USA: Lake Erie, Ohio... | reverse complement strand
GAACGCCCGTGCCTGATCGGCAATCCAGGGGAACCGGCGATAGAGCGCCTTGGCGTTCTCCTCGGTGCAGTCCAGATCCTTGCCATCGACCTTGATCCCGGACCAGCCGGCCGTGGCCTTGGCGAGATAGTCCAGCTCGTTGGCCTTCGCCCCCTCCGCCGTAACCTTGAGCTGGCCCTGTTTGAGGTAGCTGTTGGTCTGGGCGTTGGAGAGGCGGACGAGGGCGTTGGAGTCGGCCCCGAGCAGCGAAAGGCTGACCGGCGTCTCGTCGTCTTGAAGCACCGGGGCACCGTTCGGGCCGCGAAGCTCCATCACCGCGCCCTGGTTGGCAAGGTCGGCGGTGTCGAGGTTGGAGAGGTCCATGCTGTGTCCTGTCAAAAGGACGCCGGGGCGCGACCCGCGGCGCTAGAGTTTGGGGGGAGAGGTTGTTCTGGTCGGGCGGTCTTAGGAGCCGCCGGAGACCGCGACCGAGCGCACTTCGTGCTCGGCGGTGTCGATCGCGCAGACGAACACGCGCTTGGAGACGCCATCGGCACCGCGGGCGGCCTTGGCCGAGAGAACCCGGACGCCGAAATAGACGGCCGTGTCGGTGTCGTTGGAGTCCGCGCCGTCTGCGGCCACGATCTTCATGGGGTACAGCCGGCGGGTAGCCGCGGCAGCGATCATGGCGATCTGGCCGGTGTCGAGCGGGTCGTCCGCACAGGTGATCGTGATGTTTCCCGGGTTCGACGCGCCCTTGAGCTGCCGGGTCAGGCCGGTCGAGAGCGGGGTGAAACTCTGCACCGCGCCCTCCGGGCCATGGTCGGAGAAGGTCTCCAGCTGCCCGATCGCGGTGTAGGAAAGGGAGATGTATGCCGAGGCCGTGCGGTTGGTCTCGGTGACAGCGGCCGCGATAGAGACGGTCGTGCCAATACCTTGGTGGATGGCCATGGGGATGGCTCCTTTCAGTCAGGATGAATGAAGCCGGAGCCCATCTCGGCGGCGGGGCGAGGCCGTGGGGCCTAGACGGCAATCCACGGAATAGTGACGGGAACTCGAACGTCCGACGCCTCGATCAGCGGCGAGGACGCGTAGGGCTGGCCGGAGACGCGCACGCCATCGGCCAAGGCAAGCCCCTTGGGGAAGTGCGCGATAACCGACGCCGCGTGACGCGACGGGCCGACGATGCCCTTGTTCTTGGGCCAGACGACGGTGACCTGGAGCAAGCCCTGGTCCATGCGGCCGGACGCGAGCCCTTCCCATGCGGGACGGTTGGAGAAGAACGCGACCTCCAGATATTTCCCGTCTGCCGGGGGCGTGAAGGTCGCGGCGGATTCGGGATAGGCGATCGGGAGGGTGGGCGATCCGGTCGAGATCGTGGCGCACCGGGCGAAGAGGGCCGAGGCAATTTCCGCCGGTTCCGCCATGCTCTACCCTCCGGCCCGGGCCTTGGCCTCGGTTACGACTTCTGAGACGACGCGTTGCCATTGCTGGGCCGCCAGAGATACCCACCGATCCCCCGGCTGGCCTCGCGCCCCGTATTCCCGCGCGCGGGCATAGTTGGCCGTGTAGACGACCGTAATGGGGTCTTTGATGTCCGCCCCGGCAATGACGAGATTGATCGTCCCGGCGTTGTAGGAGAAGGCCCCGGCCTCGTCGGGCTTGCCGGTCGTCGGCGGCAGCACTCCGGTTGTCGTCGCGACCAGCGAGGCGCGAAGGAACCCGGTGTCCACCCGCAGATTGCCGCCGGCCGCGCGAGGCGTCTGCATGACGCTTACAATCCGCTGGGCGCTCTCGCGATGCACCGCGTCCATCCGCTCTTTGGTCTTGGCCGCCCAGGCGCTCACCTCGGCGGCGAACCGACCCTGGGTCATCGGATGTTGGCGAGGAAGTCGATGCGATATTCGCAGTCGCAGCGACAGTTAATGATCTCGTCGGCCCCTGCTCCGAGCGCGGTGTCCATCGGGAACCGCATCCGGGCACCGGAGGGGGAGACGAAGTCCTCCCGGAACCGCACGCTCTCGCCGTTGAGGGCGCGATGGGTGTGCCGGACCCGCAAGTCGCCGGCCGAGCGCCAGACCTTCGTGACCGCGTTGGCCGCGACCTGGCCGCTCTCGATCGCTTGGCGATAGGCTTCATGCCGAGCGGCTTGAATGGCCGACATAGCCTCAACCCGGCCGATTGTCTCGCCCCGGAGTTGGAGAAGCCGGCGCTCGTAGGCAACGAGGGCTTTCCCGATCGTCGCCGCCGGAACCGCCGTCTCCTCGCGGATCGCCCGTTGAATGGTCCGGTCGAACCGCTTGTCCCGACGCGCTCGGCCCAGATAGGCCTGCAACCGGGCAGGGTCGCCGGATTGAAGCTCGGCCCGCGCGTTGCGGACGTAGCCTTCCTGGCCCGAAGTCAGGCCGATGATGCCGCCGACGCGCTTCCCGGTCGCCCGGTCAATCGTCCCGACGATGCGGAGCGCCGCCGTGCGAGGATTTACGCCCGCCTCGAAGCTGTCCCGAAGGCTCGCCCGGACCGCCTCGCGTTGGTCGTTTGTTATCCGGGTGATCAGCTGGCCCGCGCGCTCGGCGATCCAACGCTCGGCCTCCGGGTTGCGGCCCGAGAACCGGACGATCAGGGCGTCGCCTTGTGCATCCCGGCGCGGGAACTGCTCAACCTCGGCCCTGCCGCTCGCCGCGTGGGCTTGGCGCAGGATCTCGGCCAGCTCCTCGAAAGCCGCGGCGTCAAGATGGAGGGCGTTGAGCGCCTCCTCGATCTGCCGCGCCTCGATCGCCGCCGTCAGCCGGCCAAGCTCGGCCCGCCTGCGAATGTCGTCGAGAGCGCGGAAGAACGCCTCCGCCGCCTCCCGCCCGTAGCGTTCGGTTAGCGTCTCATACAGGGAGGCCATCTAGCGGCCGATGATGTCCAGGGTCGCGCGGGTGACGGAGGCCGTCAGGTCCATGTGGTTGTCCAGCATATCGTGGGCCTCCCGGCGGATGGCTTCTGCGCCCGACTCGTCGCCCCGCAAGAGCGCGGCCTGATAGGCGAGCGTCTTAGCGTTCAAGTCCTTCCACGCCGCAGCGGCGAGCGCGGCAGATGCCTTGATGTCGGTCAACGGCGGACCTGAAGCTCCCACATGACGATGTCCGGCCCCGGCTGGAGCGGATTGATCGCGACGATCTTATAGCTTGAAGATGCGGGATCGACCAGAAGGTCCGAGAGCCGAGGCTCAACCGTGAGCGAGCCCTTGGCTAGCATCACCTTCTTGTCGGTCGCCAGAACCCGCGTCCCGTCGATCTCCGTGGCCGAATAGTCCGAGACGACGAAGCGACAGGCGTGGTTGACCGGGCTCCCTTCGGTCGGGTCGTATGCCGGCCCCGTTGTGGTCCTGCGCCGCAGCGTCCCCGCGACGCCGAACCGCTCGATCATGCGGTCTGCCGTGCTGGTCATGCGGCCATAGTTGAAGGTCACGACCGAACCGCCGTCCCGACCAGTCCGCCGCCGTTGCCGGCCGCGACAAGCCCGGAGACGAGGTCATCGACCTGCATCAGGATCGGGCGAGAGGCCTCCGGGGTCATGGCCCCGCCCAGATACTCGACCTCGATAGGTCCGACCCGCTCGCGCTTGACCCGGTCGGCCAGAACGACGGCGGGGTTCATGTAGCCCGGGCTCGCCAGTTCCTTGGCCGCGACGAGGCAAGTCGCTTGGACGATCTCGACCGGGATGGCGTTCGAGGCCACCGCCTCGCCTTCTCCGTCCTCTACGTCCGTCCGGGGCCATGCGAGGGCCTGGGAGCGGCCATCCGTGCGGGTGCCCTTCCATGTGAAGGCCGACGAAAGGAACGCCGTGGCACGCCTCAGGGCGGCTTCCTTGGGGGCGGCGGGGCTATCGGCCACCGAGGTCCAGTCCGTCAGCCCTTGCGCCTCGCAATAGGCATCGCAGGCGGCCAGCGTCGCGAAGCTGTCCGCGGTTGCCGAGCCGGGCGTGGTGGTCAGGGCCATGCGGCTATTCCTTGGGCTTGCGGGCGCGCTTGGCCGGGAACGTGCGCGTGATCCGCTCGGTCAGCTCCGGCGGACACTCGGCGGTTGGCGGCGGCGGAGCCTTGGGGGCCTCGTTCAGGCACTCAACGGGAACACCGAGGGCTTCATAGGCGGCGACGATCTCGGGCCAATCGCCGACGATGAAGACCCGGCCGACGTCTTGGCGCGGCGTGGTGAAAAAGCGGGGGTTCGCGTAGGCCTTGGACTTGTCGAAGTCCGAGGACTGCTGCGAATAGATCAGTTCGACCATGGTTTGCTCCTTGAGCAGAGAGCGCGGGGGGCGGTTTCCCACCCCCCGCTGACCCTTTAGGCGACGGTCGCGTCACCGATGGCGATAACGCCGGCGGTGTCCTTGATCGACGTGGCGACCTTGTCCCAGTTGGAGCCGGTCGCCAGTTCGGCGTCGGTCGGCGACTTGCCGCCGTTGGTGACGTCCCAGGCGTAGCCCTTGAGGGCCAGGCCGAAGGTGTAGTCCACCTGCATCGTGGTCTCGATGCGGAGCTTGCCGTTCGTGGTCTCGATGTTGGAGATCATGTCTCCGCCGTCGAAGACCGTCGCGGCACCCTCGGTCAGGGCCAGCACCTTCTCCTTGTCGAGGGGAGAGGCGTCCAGGAAGAGGGCCGGGGCGTCGGTGACGATCACGGCCTTCCCGAGGATGTCCACGATGTTCACGCCTTGGGCGGTGAACAGGCGCGCGGTGTTGGTCAGGTTCTGGCCGATCAGCTTGTGAAAGACCGAGCCGGTCATGACCTGGGCCACCAGATCGCCGGAGCGATCGCCGAACTTGGCATGAGCCTTGTTCAGGGTCGGGTAGCTGATGCCGACGTTCGGCGACGCCTCGGTGATGCCGTCGTACTTCGCGGCCGACTGGTTCTCGATCGCGGCAACGAGCGCGGCAATCGCGGTGTTCAGCTGGTCGGAGAGCATGGCCTCGGCGAAGTTGCGCGAGATCACCTCGATGCCTTCGGCGGTCGGCTTCTCCAGCCAGGTCAGCTGGCCCGGCTCGAAGCGGATGGGGCCGAAGCCGCCGGCCACTTTGACGCCGTTGTGCTGGAGCTGGGAGAGGTCGGTCGCCGAGGCGGCACCGTTCGAGGCGTAGCGGTCCACGCGGCGCTGGGCGGTGTGGATCGACGCGAAGAACGACTCCTGGAGGAAGTCGCCCGTGAAGCCGTCCGTGGTGAGGCGGATGGAGCCGCGCGAAGCCTCGTTGAAGAGGGCGACGCGCTGGGCCAGCGTCTCGATGATCGCCGGCTGGATGAACTCGTTGAAGACCTTCATTTGGGTCAGGGACATGGTGTTCTCGCTTTCAGGATGAGGGGGTTTTGATGGGGTGTTCGGGCAGTCCCGCCCGGTGTTGAGCCGCCCTCATCCCGAGGCCCGGCGGATTGTGTCTGGCGGCCCTATTTGGGCAGGTTGAACTTTTTGGCGAAGTGGGCGGTGCGCGCGGCTTTGTCTCCCCCGACGTCTGCCTTGGTGGTTCCGCCGAGCTTGTCGGGCTGCTTTCCGCTCCCCGACTGGCCGTCGCCGTCGAAGGCGCGGGAGAAGGAGTCGGAGGCGCGCATCTCGGCAACCAGCTCCTTGACGGTCATGGGCTCGCCCGAGCTGTTGAACCGGACCTCGCCAGCCGTATCGACGACCTGGGGCAGGAACTCGCCCGCCTCGGTCTCCTTGACCTTCGTATGGGCCAGCACATGGGGGAGAAGCAGCTCGACCGCGCCCTTGGCCTCGGCGATAGCGGCGGTGGCCTGTTGCTTACGGGTCAGGCCGTCCACCGCGCCGGTCAGGCGGGCGATGCGGTCGTCGCGGCCCTTGATCTCTTCGCCGTGCCGCTTGACGAGCTGGTCCTTGGCGGCGTTGAATTTCGTGTCGGCGATCTTGTCCGCCTCCTTGGCGGGGTCGATCGTCTGGAACTCTTCCCACTTGGCGAGCGCCTCGCGGGCCTTGTCCGGGTCGATGTCCTTGAAGCGGATGACGTCGCGCTCCAGCTGCTCGCGCGTGCTGCGCTCCTTGCCAAGCGCGGACTTGAGGCCGGAGATATTCTCCAGCGCGTAGCCGTCCGACTCTTCCACCGAAAGGACGAACTTCCCGTCCTCGCGGGCCTTGTAGAAGGAGCGCACCGTCTCCGGGGCGTCCTCAATCTTCTCAACTACGGCCTTCAGCATTGCAATTCCCTTGCTGCTATCGTTGCGCTTCCCGCGCGGGGTTCGGCGACGGGATCACCCCGCCAGCCATTCTTTCGTCGGCTGACCCAGCAAGTCCGCGGACCAGCCCGACATTGATCTTGCCCGGTCTCCAATGGCCGGCCGCGCCTGGTTGAAACCCCGGCGATGGGCAGCGGCAGCGCCCCAGGGCGTCGCGTCGAAGAAGTGAGCGGCGGCGTCGTGCATCGGCACACCGCAGAGGACGGCTCGGTCAGCGCCAAGGCTTTCGAGGGCGTATCGCAAGGCGAACAGGCCCGACGATCCGCTGTCCGGCTGGCCCTTAAACTTCCACTCCGCGAACTCGATCGGGAGGTCGGGGAGGCGGACGGTGCTTTTCCCGGCCTCCAGATGCCCGACAAGGCGGCCCGGCGCTGGGTGTCCAGCTTCGTTGCGGCGGCCCATCCAGATCCCGAACTTCTCGGGGTGAAGGGAAACGGCGGCATCCAGCCGGCCGGGCCAGACCGCCGTCGCGTCGTTACAGGCGACGACGAGATCGAACCGGCCAAGGTCGAGCGCCCCGGCAACGTCACGCCAGAGGGTCGCGGCACCGCCGAGGACGAGAGCTTTCAACGCCAGTGGTCCTTGACCAGCGGGTGATCGGGCAGCTGGTGGGGCTTCCTCTCGCCGTGAAAATAGACGATCCGCGCGTCCCCGACCCCCTGCTTCTCAACGTGGCCCTTGAAGCTGACCACCTTCCCGGGGAAGGCGTCGTCGAGATACGCGTGGGGGAACCGGCGCACCCACTCCATGTCGTTTTCGCCGCGATGCTCCCGGCCTATCTTCGTCCAGCCCGGCGGGATCAGGGCGACGCCGTTGCAGGCCTGGGCGAGGTTGTAGGGGTCACGCGGGAGGGCGATCCGGTCGGCATCGACGCAATAGTCGGCGAGGCCGTCGCAATCGCCACAGACGATCGTATCGAGGCCGACGAGGATCATCGGACCCTCGATCTCGTAGGGTTGGATGCAGTCGGCATAGCCCGGCCGCTCCGACTTGATCTGGCGCTGGCCGATTGGCTCAATGAAGGACCGGGGCCGGTCGGTGTAGCAGACGAACCGGAAGGGGACGGTCAGGTTACGGGCGAACCCGCGATAGAGCTTCTCGACCCAGCTTTCGTCGTACATCGACGAGAACCGCTGGCCCTTCTCGTTGGCTTGCCAGAACAGCGTGGCGACGGTCAGGACCGGCTCGCCTTGATGTTCGGGCCAGAGGGTTGTCATGGCCGGACCGGGCGCATCCGCTTCGGATTCGCGGGCTTGGCCATCGTCTTCCCGTTCCGCAGCCAGACCATGCCGGCGGGAACGTCACGCCCGACCACGGCCCCAGCCGCGACGACCGCATCGTCTCCAATCGTCACCCCGGGGAGGATCACCGCGCCCGCACCGATGCAGACCCGGTTCCCGACCCTGACCGTGACGATCTCGCCGGAGCGAAGGGCGTCGAGGTCGAGCCCGTCCTTATCCGCGCTCGGCCACATATCGTTGCAGAGCGTGACGTTCGGACCGATGAAGCAGTCGTCGCCGATGACGAAGCCCGGCCCCATCATCACACCGCCCGAGATCACGCAGCGCCGGCCAAACTGCGGGCCGTGGAGCATGGCGAAGGGGGAGACCGAACAACCGGCTCCGAGGATAGTTCCGCCGGTCACGCTGGCGAACTGCCAGACCGTCACGCCTTCGCCCAGTAACGCGCCCTGAACGTGAGCGAGAGGGTGAATCACTCAACCGCTCCGGCCGCGGCGATAAGGTCCGGCTCTTCGTCGTCTCCGGGCATCTCGGCCTCCAGCCGGTCGGCCTCCGCGTCGGGGTCAAAGTCGGCGGCCAGTACGCCACGGCGGCGGAACTCGGCCCAGACCGTCTCGCGCGAGAGGTCGCCGTTCTTGCGGGCCTCCATGATCGAGGTCGGCCCCTTGTCGTCGTCGGTCAGGTCGAGGTCGTCGAGGTTCCAGGTCAGTTCCGGCTCAAGGCCGAGGTTCAGCCAGTCGGCGGTGAGCTTCAGGCATTGTTCGAGGCAGTCCTTTAGGCCGAGCGCCCAGGCTTGCAGGACCGAGGTTGCCTTCTGGGACGCGAACGCCGCGGCAACGACCGTGATCCCTGCGGAGACGGAAAGCGGTTGGCGGCCAAGCTCGCGCATTTGCGCCTCGGTTGCCTTCACCTCGTCGGCGAGGAAGCGCAGGCTCTCCGAGGAGGGCTCGATGAACGACCACTCGCCGTGGTTCCCGTTCTCCCCGTTTGGCGGGGCGTAGAGGACGGCGCGAGGGCCGACCGGGACGGCTTCGACCTTGCCGGCGCTCATGCCCGGCTGGACCCCGTTTCCGGCCAGCATCGGGAAGGCGGTCAGCTCCTTGATCGACTTGAGCGCCGTCTCCTGCTGGTAGTGTTCGACCTGTAGGTCCGCGACGCCCTGGAGCGGCGGATAGAACCGCCAGCCGCCGCCGATCCGCTTCCCCGTGATGAACGGGACCAGCGGGATCACGCCGAGCGTCACCGGCCCTTGATCGACGATGTCCCAGCCGTTGTTGGTCCGGCGACCGACTGCCTCGACGCGGCGCTCGTAGATCGTGAAGATCGCCGGGCCGTAGTCGATGACCGTGTCCGTGACCGTGCCGTCCTCCAGCATGGCGTAGATCGGGGCACGGTCGAACATACGAACGCGCTCGACCGCGACCTCGTCGAAGCCGTCGCGCATTACGACGTCTTCCCGAATCCGGGCGTGGGTGATGACCTCGGCCCCGCGGACCGTGTCGGAATAGACCGCGAGCATCCGGTTGGCCGGAATCCGCACCCAGTAGGGGCGAAGGCCTTGGACCCGCTCGTCCGCGAGAGAGAGGCGCTGGCCGTCCGCGCGCTCGGTTGCCCGGGTATAATCGACCAGAACCCAGCTGACCGCGTCGTTGACCCCGTCGAAGAAGGTCTCGGACGCGAAGACGTGGAGGTTATTTCCCCGCCCGTCGATGTCCTCGGCCAAGGCCGTGACCCGGTCGGGCGCGCCGTCCGCCAAGGCGATCTCTTCGCCAAAGGGCTTCCGGGCGAGGCTGGTGACGACGTCGGCGTAAATGTTGGTGAACCGGGCGTTCTTGCGTCGATAGTCGTAGTCGTCCGTGGTCTCGTTCGGAAACCGGGGGAGATAGGTCTCGCCCGCCGCCTTCATGGCTGGTGCACCGCCCAGGATGTCCGCCACCGTCTGCCAATAAGGCCTCATGGCCAGATAGTCGGTGGAAACTGTCTCGGGCGTGCTGGAGGTCTTCGCCATGCGTTAGCCTCTCGCGCTTGCGTAAGTGCCGAAGAGAGCCGGCGCGGCGACAAAGCCAAGCGCCAGCTCGTTGAAGGCGTCGGCGGCGGCATCGACCTTGTCGTCGTGCGCTCCCGATGGGAAGCCGCACAGCTCGTCAACGAACGGCTCGATCCATGCGTCCTTGGACGGGTCGCCGGTCGCCAGGATATAGACGTTCCCCGCCTCGGCCTGGGTCGCCAGGGCCAGCGCCCGGGTTTCCTTGGAGCCGGTCGGGCGCTCGACCTTGACGGCATAGCCGGGGAGCATCCGAACGAGGGTCTGGACATAGCCCTTGCCGGCCGCGCCGGGGTCTTGGGGAAGGCGGATGATCACGTCCGGGGTGTCGGCCGCGGCGGTTAGTTTGAGCTGGGCCTCAAGGTTGGCTGGCGACCACTGGCCCGCCCGGCAGTCCGTGAAATAGAAGGTCGCGGCCTCGCCGGTCCCGATCTTGCTGCAACGGACGCCCGCGCTAGGGTCGCCCCCGCCTTCCGTCGCCCCGATATCCCAAGCCCGAACCGTGCGGCGCGTCCCGGCGGGGAGGGCGTTAGCGATCTTGAACCACGTCCGCTTGAAGAGGCCGCCGTCGCGCGGCGCGGGCCGCTGCTGATACTGCCCGGCCCAGGCGTAGGCCCCTTTCCCCCGTTTGAGCGTCTCGACCTCGGCGGGCGGGAAGCGTTCGGGGAATAGAAGCTCGCCCTCGGTTGTCCGGGGGTCCTCGAAGAAGAGCGCCCCGTTGACGTAGGTGCGGCAGGGCCCGGCGGTCTCCTTACCGTCCGCCCCGATCCGCGCCGTCTCGTATTCCATCGGCAGATTGAGGTGGACGAAGCCGATCTCCAAGCCCATCGCCACCGCCGCTACGTCCTTCGCGTGAAGGCGCTGCATGATGATGACGATGGCGCTGGTCTGCACATCGTTGAGGCGGTCGGTGATCCCCTCGCGGAATATCCGGGTCGCCGTCTCGCGCTCGACCTCCGACTCCGCCGTCTCGGTAGAGTGCGGGTCGTCGATCTTGACCCTATCGGCCCGGCCCCCCGTCATGGAGCTGAACGGGCGTGCCTCCGAGAAGCCGTTGGCCGTGTTCTCGAACTTCCCCTTGGCGTTCTGGTCGCCCCGCAAGGCCAGCGGCCAGAGAGCTTGATATTTCTCGCTCTCGACCAGCCGCCGGAGCTTGAGGTTATCCCGCAGCACGTTCGCTTGGCTGTAGCTGGTCGCCAGGACTTGAAGATGGGCCGCGCCTTGCGGTCCCCATTCCCACGCGGTCCAGAAGACCAGCAGGAGAGACTTCATCATCCCCGGGGGGACGGTGATCAGAAGCCGCTTGATCTCCCCGCGCGAAACCGCCTCGAGGTGGGCGCACATCGCCCGGAGCGCCCAGCCCCCTACGAACGGTCGCGCCGGCTCCAAGGTGTGCCAGAACTCGGCGATGAACCCATAGAGCGGCCGGCAACCGGCGACTATCTCCGACCGCTGCGTCTCAACCCGGTGGCGATCCGCCCGGGCCTGCTTCTCCCGCAGGGCGGCGAGGAGCCGCTCCCGGTCAGTCCTGGTCAGCGGGCGCGTCATCCGCATCCCCGCTCAAGGTGGCGATCTCCGCCGCTAGTTCTTCGTCCGAGAGGTGCGAGAACGTATGCGCCACCCTTTGAACCGGGGCCGTTTTCGGAGCCATCCGAGCCGCGGCCCACTTCAAGGCGTCGAGGTAAACCCGCGCGCCGGCCGGGTCGATCTTGTGCCCGTTGACCGATTGGCCGAGCGCCGCAGCCTTGGTGACGGTCAGCCCGTCCTCTTGCAGCGTCTCGGCCCGTTCCTCGCGCGCGCTCGCGTATTGTTGGCGGCGGCCCTCGTCTTGATTGATCCAGGTGTGCGCCGACGACGGGTCGATCCCGAGCTCACGGCAGGCGGCGCGGAGTGATTTCCCGGAACCGATGATTGCCAGCATGGGGGCGAGGTCGTCAGGTTCCGGGCGGCGATGGCCGGCGGGCGGTTCGGTTGGCTGGAGCGCGGCGCTCATGCGGTCTTTTCCCTCTGGAGCAACGCCGGAAGCTCCCCTAGCCTCGCGCCATGTTGAGCAAATCGGATCAGATCAGGGCGGCGTTGGCGGCGGGCGACCGGATCGGGGCGCTTCGGATCGCGGCCCGGTTCTTTGATCGTTCCCCCGAGACCGCGACTATCAGGCGGGGTTGGGAGGCCCATCAGCACCCGGCGTTTTATAGCCAGATCGGGAAGGACCCGGCGGCGATGACACAGGCGGCGTTTGACGTGCTGGACGCCAAATTCGGCTAGGCCGGGTCGTCTTGTGATTGGAGCGTGTGGGTCGGTGTCGCACCGCCGCTGTTCGGCTGGTCGCCGTCTATAGCCTGCTTCACACGCGAAATTTGATGACCGAGATACATTCCGGCCCCGAGTTCCTCGATCTTGCCAAACGGCAGGACGGGGACGGTCAGGCGGTCTAGGGCCGTGGGGTCGAGAAATGCCATGTAGCGAAGCTGGAACCCCGGCAGCGCCTTGGCTCCGATATCCAGAAAGGGTTTGAGCGTTGAGCCACCACCCATGCGAGCGCCATACAGCGCGGCGATCTCGCGCGCCTTCGCCGGCGCCCCCCCCGTAAGAACGAACCGCGTCTCTCTGCGACCGTCCGGGAACTCGATGATCTGGTTGTTCGCCTTGATCCCGGTGAGGAGGAACCCCGACGCCCGATAGATCGTCCCGTCGCCGCATTGCGTGGCGTCCGAGAACGACACGACCCATTGAATGTGCGGGTATGCCTTGCGGATCATGCGGAACGCGACGCCGATTGCCCGGCTTTCGCTATTCCGTGGCAGGCGCTCCGAGAACGCCATCCGGTTCAGTTCCAGAAAGCCGTTCCAAGGCGTGTCGCGCACCAGGCCCTGCATTTTGCGCTTATCCAGCGACGGGCCGAACGACATAGCGCCCTCAAGGCGACCGTCCAGAAACGCGCCGAGGTGCAGTTGGCTGTTGTTGACGACCTTGCCGCTGTAGTGGACCCGCCGGATCAGCGCCGCCGCGTCGGACGCCTTGATCGGGGCGATCCGAACGTCCTTAGCTGTCGCCATGACGCGCCTGATAGTCCTCGCAGATACGGGCAAGGGCGTTGCCGTTGCCGTTGGCGTTCTGGCTCCCGCTGTAGGCGCTGGCCAGGCCCGCCGTCGACATGGCCGCCCGAACCGTGGCGACCTGATCATCGTGCAAGGTAAATGTCATGGTCTGGAAGGGTTGCCGTTCGCCATCTCGAAGGGGCGGCATTTCATCCAGTGCGGTCGGCTGCGCGAGCAGTCCTTCAAGTTCGCCGGCGTCGAAGCCGATGACGTCCAAGCCGTAGCCGCCACGCGCCAGTTCCTCAATCTCGGCACGGAGGGCGTCGTCATCCCAGCCGGCGTTCATGGCCAGCTTGTTGTCGGCGATCACATAGGCCCGGCGCTGGTCTTCGGAGAGGTGGTCGAGGACCAGGACCGGGACGGTCTCAAGCCCGAGGGATTGAGCGGCGAGAACCCGGCCGTGACCGGCGATGATCCCGCCCTCGGCATCGACTAGGACCGGGTTGGTGAAGCCGAACTCCCGGATCGAGGCGGCGATCTGCGCGACCTGGGCCTCGGAGTGCGTCCGAGAGTTTCGGGCGTAGGGCGTCAGGTCTGCAATCGGTCGCTGATCAAGGTCTTTCGGGGTCATGCGTCCTCAAGTCTTCGCCCCGACCGCGCCGGTTGGATCGCTGCTCTGTCGGGCTTTAATCGGTCGATCACCGCGGGGTCGGGGCGAAGGGGAGACCTCAACACCGGAGGATCAAGCCCGGCGGCCCCGGAGGGTCTTGTAAGTCCCGGCGTGGGGCCAGCGGCTTGCCCGGCGATCCCATTTTTGAGCCTTCACCGGAAACGAAAACGGCCCCGGCCGGTGAAGGCTGGGGCCGATCTGGTCGCGTCTTGCGCGTATAGGCCTATGCACACGGCCACTGCTCCGTGTCAAGATGCGGTGTCCGGCGGAGCGCGGGGCGCCCTATGTGCTATTCCAGCCCATAGGCCACCGCAGCGCAGTCCAGCGCCAGGATCAGGGCCGCCGATATGCTGGCCTGAACGGAGCCGCTGTTGCTCAACGCCCGGAGGTTAGAGCCCTTCCCGGCGATCTCGCGCAAGGCCCAGACCGCCCGGCCGGTGCGCTCAACCGCCGTCCGGCCGTTCGGCCCCTTGAAGGTCCGGTCCTCGTCCTGGATCAGTTTCTCGAGGTCGCGGACGAATAGCTCCCGCTCCGTCCGCTTCGCCGCCCAGCCTTCGCCGCCCCGTGTGATGTTCCGGCTCTGGTCGATGGCCGGCGGGGTCAGCCCCTTCTCCGGGTCGAGGAGTTCGTAATCCGTGCGGAACCGAAGCCCCGCGGCGTATTGCCCGGGCGAGAGGGAGCGAGCCGTCATCAGGGTCTCGAGCCCGTCGCGCGAGGCGATCCGCTTCCGGCCTTCGTGTTCCTTCCGGTCGGAGGTCTCGATCTCCGAGCCACGGAGGCTTTCCAGCCCCACGGTCTCGGCGATGTCGTTCGCCACCCGGATTGACTGCTGCGCCGCCGCGATCTCCTGCTCAAGCCGGAGCATGGCCTCCCGGCCTTCCCGGCGGAGGCGGAGGTCGGGGGAGGCCTCGGCCTGGATCGCTTGCCGAAACCGCCGGGCCTGGCCCTCGTTGAGCCGGGTGCCGGAGACGACCAGCGCCTCGTTGTCGTTTGCGATCCCGGGCCCGTTGTCGTTCGCCCCGATCATCCGGGGGGCGGAGGCGCGGGCTTGGCGCTTCTTGCGTTGGCGGGCGGAGGTCATGCGGTCGGCTCCTCGTTGGCGGGGTTGGCGGCTTCGCGGGCTTCGGCCTCTATCGCCTTCGACACCGCGTCGGCGGCGTTCATCAGGGCGAAACGGATGGTCGATCCGATACGGGCGGCGGTGATCCGCGCGACTATCTCGGTCTGGATGGCGAGCAGGGTCATGCGGCGGCCTCCCGGCGGATCATGGGTGTGTCGTTTGCCGCCGCGACCTCGACCCGGATGCGTCGCTCGGCGAAATACCCGGCCAGCTCGGCCCGCAGCGTTTCGGCCACGGTCGCGTTGACGGCGAGGATCGTCCGGTCCGCGGCCCGCCAGCGGCAGTAATGGTCAAGCCAGCGCCGGGCGAAGGCGTCGTCCTTGAGCGCGACGATCCGGGCGCGGAGTTCGGGCGGGCCGTCGAAGCTCGGGGAGGAGTCGCCGCCGGTCTCCTCGGCTTGCCAGTTCAGGTGCTTCCCGTCCTTGAGCCAGACGGCCATGTCTGGGGCACCCTTGCCGCCGCACGTCTCGCCGACGTTCGGGGCGAACCGCCGGACCGCTGCGACCAGGCCCGCCCGCTCTTCGGCCGGCAGCTTGGCCCATACCGCCGCCGCGTTCGGCTTGGACGACCGGCCCTTGTGGTGGGGGTATTCCTTCCACGCGGCGTCGAAGGCCTCGGGATAGGACCTCGTCGTCGGCGCTTTCGTCGCTCTCGGCGACAAGGAAGCGTTAGCTTCCTCTTTCTTCTCTTCTCTTCTCTTATCTAGGGCCGTAAGCGATTGATTTTTGGCGATATCGGTGTCGAGAAGTGGCAGGTTCTGTCCGACACTTGCCGACTTCTCCCCGACTTCTCCCGACTTCTCCCCGACTTCTCGCCTTCCAGAGCGGGTTGACGCGGCCCCTTTCACGGCGTTGCGCTCGTCCTCGAAGGCCTCGTCGGAGACGTAGGTGCGGCCCCCTTCCTCGAAGGTAATCAGCCGGCCCTTGTCGATCAGCCGGTCGAGAATCGGGTTCAGCTTTTGGACCGCGCAACCGCACCAGTTGGCGATGAAGCGCCGGTCGTTTTCGATAGGCCGCCAAGTCGAATAGAGGAGGTCCAGAACGGTGTTGTAAACGCCCCGCTCCTCAAGGCTCAGGCCGATCATGCCGGAGAGGGCCTTGCTCGGGTCGCGCCGATAGAAGTTCTCGCGCTTGCTCATTCCCCGCTCCCGTAGCTAAACCGCCCGCCCTGGGCCTCGTAATCGGTCTCCCGGGCGAGGTTCCCGAACCGGGTCGTGTTCTCGTCGAAGGAGAGGCGGACGGTGCCGATAGGGCCGTGGCGCTGCTTGCCGACGATCACCTCGGCCTGGCCGTTGGCGAGGCGCGTCGCCTCCATCCACTCGAGGTGAGCCGTCGAGCCCGCCTTCGGTTCGGATCGGCCGAGATAGTAGCTCTCGCGATAGACGAACATCACGCAGTCGGCGTCCTGCTCGATGCTCCCCGACTCCCGAAGGTCCGAAAGCATAGGGCGCTTGTCGTCGCGGCTCTCGACCTGGCGGGAAAGCTGCGAGAGGGCGATGACCGGGATGCCCAGCTCCTTCGCCAGCGCCTTGAGCGCCCCGGTGATCTCGCTGACCTCTTGGGTGCGGTTGCGCTGGCCCCGGCCGTCGCCGGTTGTGCAGAGTTGCAGATAGTCGACGATCAAGAGGTCGACGCCCTCGCGGCGGTGTTGCCGGCGGACCCGGGCGCAGAGCTTGGCGATATGGATGCCGCCCGTCTCGTCGATATGGAGCGGGATCGACCGGATCAGGTCGCGGGCCTCGCGGATGCGGCCGAAGTCCTCGCGGCTGATCAGCCCCTTTCGCATCCGGTCGGAGGAGACCCCGGAGGCGTCCGCGAGGATGCGCTGGGCCAGCTGCTCCTTGGACATTTCCAGCGAGGCGAACATGACCCGCCCGCCTGCGGTCGTCCGGCGGCCGTGGGGCGCGTCCGGGTCGGCCTCGTAGCTATACGCCCGGGCGACGTTGAAGGCGATGTTGGTGGCCAGCGCAGTCTTGCCCATAGACGGCCGGCCGGCGAGGACGAGGAGATCGGAGGGATGAAGGCCCCCGAGTTTCTGGTCGAGGTCGATCAGGTCCGTGGCCAGGCCCGAGAGCTTGCCGTCCCGCTTGAAGGCGGCCTCGATCATGTCCATCGCCCCATCCAAGGCGTCGGAAAAGGCGAAGACCGCCTTGGCTTGTTCCCCCGACTCCGCGAGGGTGAAGAGGGCGTTCTCGGCGCTCGCGACGTGATCCAGCGCGGGCTTGTCGGGATCGAGCGCACCGGCGCTGATCTGGTCGCCGATCCGCACCAAGTCCCGGCGCGTGGCGAGGTCGAGGATCGAGCGGGCGCAGTCTATCGCCACGCGGGGGGCCGGGGCCTTGTCAACCAGTCCGAAGAGATAGGCCGGTCCGCCGAAGTCGGGGAAGGCGGGGTCCGCCGCGAACGTGTCAGCCAGAAGGGAGGGGGAGACCGACCGGCCCGCCGTGACGGCTTCGGTGATGGCATCGAAGAGGCGCTGGTGAAACGGCTCGAAGAAGTGCGATCCCCGCAGCCGGTCGGGGAGGCGTTCCATCAGGCCGGTGTCGTAAAGGATCGCGCCGAGGAGATCGCATTCGGCGGGGACGTTGGCGGGGAGGCCCGGCGCTGCGGTTTGGCCGGTCATGACTTGTCGCCTTCAAACAAGGGCCCGCAGCGGATCGTCTCGGCGCGGTCGAGGGCGGCATCGGCCCAGCGGTTAAGGCGCTCGGCGGCGGCGGGGTATCGCTTCGCCCGGGCCTTGGCCTCGCGGCGCAAGGTGGCGGCGTAGAACTGCTCGAAGGTGACCAGATCGCGGCGGTTCACGTTGCGCCCCTATCGTTGGCGGCCTTGGTCATCCGGGCGAAGGCGTGTTCTGCCGCCGCGCTCTTGACGGCGCGGTCCAGCCGGAAAATCGCGCAGATGTCGGCCGCGACCTTGTTGAGCCCGGTGGCCGTCTCAACCCGCCCGATGATCGGATGGCGCTGCTCGGCGGCGACGTCGATCAGGTAGCCAAGAAGCCCGGCCTTCTCGGCGGGGTCCGTTAGGTCGGCAAGCGCGGAGAGGATCAGCCGGCGGGCGGTCATGCGAAGGAAGCTCGCCCGGGCGGCGCGTTCGGCCCTGGCGCGCGGGGCCTCCCGGCTCCGGTCGATGCGCTCGGCCATCCAGACCTGTTTCCCGTTCGTCACGCGGCCAGCTCCCGCATCAGGCCGGAAAGGTTGCGGCGGTGCGCCAGCGCCTTCCCGATCCGGTCGAAGGCGCTTTCGAGGGCTTCGTCGGACATGGCCGCGATCCGGTCGTCGGAAAGGCCGCCGCCGCTGCGCTCAATGATTTCGATGCGGCGCTTCCGGTTCGGGGTCCGCCGGATAAAGCCTTGCCGCTCAAGGGCGACCACGGAGCCGTGAACCGTCCTCATGCTATTGACCCCCGTGTGAAGGGATATCTCCCGGATCGAGGGCGCAACGCCGTCGACGGTGAGGTCTCGGATGGCAATAAGGATGGCGTTTTCGATAGGGGTCACTTCGGCCCCCGCAGCCCGTAGAGAACCAGCGTCCGCTTGGCCTGGATCAAGTGCCGGACGGGCTTATGATTCCGGCGCGCGTCGGCGATCTGCCGCTCAATAGGCCGAAGGGCGCTGCGGAGACGCCAGCGGGCGATCTCGTAGCGGAAAAACTCAAGGAGGCGGTTCATCAGGTCACCCATCCGTCGTTGTCGTTCATGTGAGCCCGGCAGACCCGGGCGAGGGCGGCGTTTGCAGCGGCGTGAGCGCCGGCCATTCCGGCCACGTCCCGGATCGCTCGAAGGGAGCCCTCGATCCGGGCGGCCTCAATTCGGATGACGTCCGCTTTGAGCATCGCCGTGCGGATTTCGTGGGCAATCGTCATGCCGCGTTCTGGCGGGCTTCATCCCACACAGTCCGCTCGGTTTCCCGGCGGTTCGGCCGGTCCCTTTCGATCCGCTCGGTCCGCGTGAAGAACGTCGCGGCCGAGGTCGATTGACCCTTGAACCGCCGGGTTCCGTCGACGCCGACCGCGTGATGGCCAGCACACCCGCCGCGGTCCAGAACCGGGTTGCAGCAGGAGAGTGCCGATGCACCCTCGCCGAGAAGCCAAGTGCATTCCCCGAAGGCGGCGCGCTCCATCCAGGGCCGCGCGTTGGGGCTTTGGATGCTCGCGAGCGTTACCTTGACCGGCACGGGCGCGGGCGCGGGCTTCGGCCGGTCGTTTGCGGCTTGGGGGAGGTTCCCGAAGACCAGCGCGGGCTTGTTCTTCGGTGCCTTGATCTTCGACAGGGCGGAAACCTTGGCGGGCTTGGACGCGGGCTTCCGGCCCTTGTCCATCCAGCCCATGCGATGCGCCTTGCCGATGATCGCGTTCCGGCTCACGCCGTTGCCAATCATCGCCGCGACCTCGCCCGCGCTCTTGCCTTCGTCCATGTAGAGCCGCCGGGCGGTCTCCACACGTTCCGGGGTCCAGAAGGCACCGGCCCGGGGCGGGAGGGCGAGGCGCTTTCGCATCGCGTCCATCGTCGCTTGCCCGATCTTGAAGCGGGCCAGGATCACGGCAACCGTGACGCCCTCTTCCCAAAGGGCGGTGAACCGGCGCTCGTCTGCTTCGGTAAGGTGAGTGGTCACGATCAGGCGCTCCGTTGAAAGTTGAGGGGGTCCCAGCGTCCGGCCTGTTCGGGAAAACGGAGGCGCAGGGCGCAAAGCCAAATCCCGAAGGCATCGGCCTCGTCGGAACAGGCGGGGTTGAAGCCGTAGCGACGGGCGGCGGCGAGCATCTGCTCCTTGTCCGCCCGGCCGGAGCCCGTGAGGGCCTTCTTGACCTGGCTGGTCGCAACCTCGGCGCATTCGACCCCGAGGCGGTGGCAGACCATTTCGGTGACCCCGGCCATGCCTTGCAGCTTTCGGGTTGTCGCCATCTGGGTCTGGGCCGGGAGGATTGGGGCCTCAAAGATCAGAAGGCTCGGCTCGATCTCGCGGACCTTCGGCTCGAGCCAGTCCTGCCATGCACACAGGAACCGGCCGACGTCGGGGCCGGTCAAGGGCATGCGGACGTGGCCGAGCGTCGGAACCTCGCCGGTATCGGCGGGACCGAAACAAAAGCCGGTCAGGGTTGCGAGATCGAGCGCGAGGGCGGTCATCAGGCGGCGTCGCTCGTTGCCGCCGCTTCGTCATTGGCCACGAGCTTCAAGCCGCTGGCGGCCTTCTCGGGGTTGTGCCCCGCCCCGCTCATGGCCCAGGCCAGCCGCTCTTGCCCGGCGTGATAGCCGCGAAGGAAGGCCGGTGCGTGATGCGGCGGGAAGTTGTCCGGCATCGTCGAGTCGTCGCCGCGAAGGCCGGCGGTGTAGCCCTGCCCCTCGGCGAAGACCTCGTCCTGCGCCAGCGACGGGGTGGCGAAGAGGTCGGTCTGGGTTCCGGCCGGGAGGCCAGCCCACTCCCGAAGCTGGGCGCGGCGTTGCTCCTCGGCCGTGAGATCGCGGCGCGAGGCGGCCCCATCGGTCAGGATCGAGACCAGTTCCTTCCGGGTGAAGCCGTCCGTCTTGGCCTCGCGGAACATATCGGTCAGGACGTTGCGCTCGGCGTCATATTCCGCCTTCTTGATCGCAGCCTTCGCGCTTTGGATGCGGAGCTTGTTCAAGTGCGAGAGGAAGACCGCCTCCTCGTTCCTGTTTGGAATTTGCGGAGCGGACCCGGCCTCGGGGGCTGCCGCTTCGCTTTTCAGTGCCTTGGCCATTCGGCCCTCCTTGTCGTCCGGTCATCGGGCCGGGCGGTCCCGTTGGTGGTCAGGTCGCCTTGTCGGCGGCGAGAAGGGAGGCCTTGATCACGGCGATGGCGTCCTCGCATTTCAGGGCCTCGTCTAAGCCCCGCTTGATCTCGCGGGGCGTCAGGACCCGGTCGGCGAGGGCGGTGCGGAGGAATTTCTGAACGTCGAGCGCCTGTTCGCTGAAAGCACAGGCGAGGTCGGCGAGCCGTTCGGTAGCCGGCTCGGCTGGCGACTGCTGGGCAAGCGCCCGGCTGATGACCGGCTCGCCGCAGTAGCGTTCAAGAGCCGCGAGGATATCGAGGGGGAGGTAGTTTCCCGATCCGGGGGTCGTGCAGCGCGAGAGCTGGGGGATCGAATAGTGCCGGGCCAGCTGCTCGCAAGCCGCCGACGCCTCGGCGAGTCCCCCGCAGCGGTCGATCAGCTTCTTCGTTAGCAGGGCCAAGAGGCGTTCGGTCATGCGTAATATCCGGGCGAGGTTTTACGGGGCGGCAGACGGCCGGTTAGGCCAAGGTGTCGCCGGGCAAAGAAGGAGTGACAGGGTGCGGGTGATCGTTCGCGGGGTTGAGGTATTCGGCCGCCCGTCGCTTGAGAGGGATCGGGCCGGCGGTCGTCCATTGGGTCAGGGACGCGCGGCCGGCCGCCTTCTCTTGAGCGGCGATTACGAGGTCGAGGAGGGGAAGCTGGGCCGCCGCGACGGAGGCCAGCTCCGAAAGGAGAGCCCGCGCCCTCGCCTCGTCGCCGTCTCGCGCGCAATGGTCGGCCGTCAAAGCCAGCCGATAGACCCGCCGGGCGACGACAAGGGCGTCGTGGGCGATCATGCGGCCCGGTCCTGCGCGGTAGCGTCGTTGGCGGGCGCGTGATTGGCGGCCTTCAAAATCTCGAGCGTGATCTCGGGATAGGCGTCGATCAGTTCGGCCCAAGCCGAGCGCGGGATCGTGTTTCGGCTTTTCCACATACGGACGTTGATGGGAGGGACACCAAGCCTGGCCGCAATTTCGGCGGCACCCTTGGCGGCGATAAGGTCGGCGTGAGTGATCATGCTCGACACGTTACAAACGGTTACGCCAAAACGCAAGAGCTTGTTACGCCTAGTTACGTCCTTCGCGGTAGCCTTCGCGGCATGGATGATCGCTGGAAATCCGCTGTCGAGCCGCACGAGCGTTTGCGCTGGGCTCGCGTTCAGTGGCAGGAGGCCAAGGGGATCAAGCCCGACGCCGGCGCAGCCGCCGACAGCTTGGGAATCAAACAGCACACATACCGGGCTTATGAGCGCCGGCCAGACTCGTCGAAGCATACCAGGCTCGACGATCAGCGGGCGATTCAGTTTGCCCGGAAGTTCGGCGTCAACTGGCAATGGCTGCTGACGGGCGAGGGAAGCCCCGACGCGAGCAGCGACGCTTTGACTCCTACGGAGCGCCGGATGATCGACGCCCTACGCGAGGCCCCGGAGGCTCGGCAGGCCGCAGCCGCCGATGCGATCATCCAGCTCCTCAAGATAGCCTGACAAATGCGACAGATTCGGTCGTATGCTCCCTCGTCATAAGGAGGTTTGGATATGCTTGCTGTTCTCATGGCTGGGCTGCTTGCTCAAGACGCCGCGCCCCGGTCCGATCTTCGGCGCGAGGCACCCGTGCTAATGAGCGAGGCAACCACCCTGATTATTGACCGCTCGGGCGACCTGGCGGAGACCCTCGGCCGCTGCGCCAGCGTCTATCCGGGCGGCTCGGCGAACCCTTTTGTCGTTCGTGCGCGAAACGAGGTGGCCGATCTTGGCATTGAGGACCTGACCTTTGCCGTTCGACACGTCGAGTCTGTTCTTTTCGCACAAGCGGCGGCCGAACCTCGCGATCCGGCCAGAACGGTCCGGGCTTGTGCCGCTGAAATCGAAGAGGCCGCAGAGGACGTAAGGGCCTATTCGGTCGGCCTCCGCGCTCTGCTTGTTGCCTTGGCCCGACTGGAACAGTAGGCAAAACGCGTAACCGCGCGTAACTTTTCTCTTGCAAATGACGTAACGGCTAGTAACGTGGCTCCCATCACGAGGGAGTCCGCCGCATGGCATCCGCTACTCAAATCGACCCCGCTCCCGGCCTCCGCCATATCGGCGAGCCGCTCGGCGCTGTCGTCGTAGGCCTGGACCGGGCCGCCGCCGCGAAGGCGGGAAAGACGGTCGTTCAAACGCTCGCCGATCAAGGCGGCTGGGAGGCCCCCGAACAGGGCTCCGAACGCTACCTGATGCTCGAGGCCGCCTTGGCGAGCCGGGGCATGGGTTGGCGCTTTCGGGGCGGAAACGGGGCCCACGACAACTGGTCGCTGGTCCGCGACTGCGCCCGGATCGCGGCGCAGCGGGATATGATGGAGGTCGAGCGCGATACCGCCGACTGGTCGGTGGCCGTTCCCGAAAGGCGCGCCCGGATGGCTTTCACGCAATGGGGTCTGGCCGAGGTTCGCCCCCGCCACGCAAGCCCCGGCGACGTGCTTCTGTTCTCGATGGGGAAGTGGGGGGTTCATCCCGCGATCATGTCCGCGCCCGGCGGGGACTATTCGTGGTCGATGCTGCCTCGGAAGACCCTCGCGGAAGCGAAGATGGTCCACGGCCATTACGCCCGATCCGTCGTCGAAAGCTGGCTCGGGAAATGGTGGTCCGACCGCCTGATCGGGGCTTTCAGCTTCGACACCGCCGACCGGATGCGCGCCCTCAAGGTGGCCGCGTAATGGAGCTGCGAATTTCACCCGGCATCCATCGCCGCTACCGCCTCGCGCTGGTCGAGGAGGGCTCCTTCGAGACCCTTTCCGAACACGACGACTTCGACGAGGCGCTCGCCGCCATGAAGGCGACCGAGCGGGCTTGCTCCGCCGCCGCCCGCCGTCTGCAAAGGATCACCGCATGATCGCCCGGTTCTTCGAGCGGCTGCTGTGCCGCCATTACTGGCACTACTCGCGCAAACTGGGCCGCCTCTATTGCCCGTCCTGCAAAGCCACGCGGCGGCTCCCATGAGCCGCCCCCCTCGCGGGTTCCTCCGCCTTCCCATGACCTTCGCCCTCGGCCTGTTCGTTACGGCCCTGCCGCTGGTCGTCCTCACCCACCTGATCTGGAGCGTCCAATGAGCGCCGCCACCACCTTCAACGCCGTGAACTATCGGGGCGTCATCGTCCGGTCCTTCAACGACGAGGCCCGCGCCCGAGCTTGGGTGAAGGCCGAGGCCCGAACCCACGAAGGGCTCCACCTCCGCCGGGTCCGGGTGGTCGAGGACGTGATCTATACGCCCGTCGCCTCGCGCCCCGCCCTTCGCGGCCCGTTCGCTATCCCGCCCGTCCCGGCCTTTGTCTGATGGGCCTCGGACTTTCCTTCCTCGCCATCGCGATTGGCTGCTGCGTCATCGCCTATTTGCCCCTTCGGAGAAAACCATGACCTTGGCCAACCCGCGCACCCTGCCGGAGGGCGAACTGATCACCGAGCCGGGGGTCTATGACCTCTCAATCGAGGCCTATCACGGCCAGCCCTGCGCCGGCCCCTCGATCTCCTCCGGGGGATTGCGGACGATCTGGGCGCAAAGCCCGGCCCACTACTATGTCGATAGCGCGCTCAACCCGGATCGGGAGCCGCCGGCGGATAACCCGGCTTTCGCGCTCGGGCGGCTGGCGCACAAGCTGCTCTTGGAGGGCTCGACGGGCCTTGAGGCCGAGTTCATCACCCGGCCGGAGTGCTGGGATAGCTGGCGAACGAAGGACTCGCAGGTCTGGCGGGACGAGCAGACCCTCGCCGGGAAAACGATCATCACCGAGGCGGACCTCAAGGCCGTCACCGGCATGGCCAAGAGCCTGGCGCGTCATCCGCTGGTCGAGGCGGGCATCCTCGACGGCTATGTCGAGCGGTCGCTCGTCTGGCAGGACGCGGCAACCGGGGTCTGGCTCAAGAGCCGCCCGGACGTGATCCCGAAGGCCTCGGGCCTATTCTCCGATCTCAAGACGACGCCGAGCGTCTGCGACGACGACCTGCAACGGTCCCTCGGGTCGTTCGGCTATCATTGCCAAGCCGCGCTGGTCGGCATGGCCTCCGAGGCGGTCCTGGGCCGTCCGATGGAGGAGTTCGCCCTCGTCTGGGTCGAGAAGACCGCGCCCTTCTGCGTCCGCGTCACGACCCTGACCGGGGAGGACTTGGAGCGCGGCCGGATGCAATGCCGCCGCGCCATCGACCAGTTCGCCGCTTGTCTCGCCTCCGGGGAATGGCCCGGCCCGGGCGGTTCGCGCCGCGACGCCGAATATCTCCAACTCCCGGCCTGGGCCGCCAAGCGGATCGACCAGCAGCTTGAGATCGCCGCGGCCGAGGCAAACGACAACACCCGTCAACCCGAGAAAGCAGCCTGACCATGAACGCCGTCGTCACCCTTGAGCGGGAACCCCGCTCCGTCCTCGTCGATATGTCGACCCGCTACGGTATGGAACCGGCCGCCTTCGAGGCGACCCTCCGCGCCACCGTCTGCAAGGGGAACGTCTCCCGCGAGGAGTTCGCCGCCTTCCTGCTGGTCGCGAAGGAATACGGCCTGAACCCGATGACGAAGGAGCTTTACGCCTTCCCGGCCAAGGGCGGGGGCATCCAGCCCATCGTGTCAATCGACGGCTGGGCGCGGATCATAAACGACCACCCGATGTTCGACGGGATGGACTTTGAGGACGTGCGCGAGGGCGAGGAGATCATCGCCATCACCTGCCGAATGCACCGGAAGGACCGGAGCCGGTCGATTGAAGCGACCGAATACATGGCCGAGTGCCGGCGCTCGACCGACGTGTGGCGGACCTGGCCCCGCCGGATGCTTCGTCACAAGGCCATGATCCAGTGCGCTCGCTACGCCTTCGGCTTCTCCGGGATCGTCGAGCAGGACGAATACGAGCGCCAGATGACGGCCCACGACGTCACGCCGCGCGAGGCCCCCAACCTTCACGCCCGGCTGTCGGCCCCCAAGCAGGACGACTCCCCGGGGGAGGGCTTCACGGTTCACCACCCGATTGAGGCCGACGACCAGATTCCAGACTTCGACGCCGAAGCCCCCCCGGCGTCGGACGCGGAGGCCCCCGCCGCTGTTGCTGACGAAGCGACCCAGGCGGGGGCCGACGCCGCCGAGGACGAGTTCCCCGGCGACAAGCCCGCCGATCCCAAGACGCCGACGCTGGCGACCGACCTGATCAAATGGGCCGACGACCTGATCCGGGACCTCCCGGACCTGACGGACGAGCAGCTCGCGCATATCGAAACCGACCGGCGCGAGCTTGCCAAATTCGCGGTCCTCAAGGCGCAGGAGCTGGACAAGGCGAAAGAGCTCGAGGCCGCGATCAATAGGCGGAAGCGGGGGGCCGCGTGAGAACCATCGCCCAGATCGACGCCGAGCTGGCCCGGCTGAAAGCGGAGAAACGCGCCCTCAAGCCGGTCGTCTCCCTCTCGCCCGGGTTCAAGCGTTCGCGCTCGTTCCGGCCGGAAGGGGAGGGCCAACGCCAGCCGCGGGAGCGGGACAATGGGCACCTAGCCTATATCCGCCGGCTCCCCTGCGCCGCCTGTGGCCGTCCTGGCCCGAGCGACGCGGCCCACGTTCGGATGGCCGATCCGGCGCGGGCCAAGCGGCAGACGGGCATGGCCGAGAAGCCATCCGACCGCTGGACGGTCCCCCTCTGCCGGCCGTGTCACGAGCGCCAGCACTCGGGATCGGAAGCGGCGTTCTGGTCGGCCCTGGGTATCGACGTGATCGCCCTCTGCGCCCGGCTTTATGCGGACAGCACGGCGGGCCTGGCCGGCCCCCGAGACACACAGGAGAAGACATGACCACCGACGATAAGGATGCGGTTCTTGATCTGGCGCGTGCCAATCTGGCGCGTTCCAATCTGACCCCCGACGAACTCCCTGCTGATATGGAGGGGCGCACCCCTGCACCAGAGGGGGAGGCTTGGCGGACTGTTCCGGTTGAGCCGACCGAAGCGATGATCGCGGCGGCTAACGCGCTGTGGGGCGAGGGCACTGGCGTAAACTATGTGCAGCTCGAACCAGAGGATTTCTATGCCGCCATGCTCGCAGCATCCCCTGTCGTTCCGGTAGGGAGGGAGGAGCCGGTGGCGCGGGCGACCTGTCAAGACTGCGGTGGCCATATCGAGGGCTGGATTTGCCAATCGTGCGCCCGAGAGTTCCGGGAAAATGACGCGGGCAATCTCGTGTTTGAGGGCCAGCCTGTCGTCGTTAAACCGTCCGCAATCCGCATCGAAGCAGCCGACACCCTTGAACGCCAAGCCGCTGAGATAGAGAGGCTGCGGGAGGCTTTGGAGAACGTGTTGGCCAGCACGGTAGGGCCAGAAGTCGGGGCCGGTGACGGCGGGACGTTTATTCTCCGGTCGCCATCGCCTGATGCGCTCCGCCGCGCCCGAGCCGCCCTTACAGGAGAAGACCCAGGGGGGGCGGGATGAGCGCGGCAAACGACAACCGCTTCACCGCCGCCGACGTTCGCCGGGCGGTCAAAGCGGTCGAAGCTGGGGGGAAGTCTGTAGCGGCTGTGGACTTCCCTCGCGAGGGCGGCTTCCGGCTCTTGCTAGGCGAGCCTGTTCGGTTGGACGTGGCCGCGAGGATGGGCGCGAACGAATGGGATGATGTTCTCGCCTCATGACAATGGCGAAGATCGACCTTCCGTATGTGCAAGCCCTGACCGACCGTCACGGGCACAAGCGGCACTATTATCGCCGCGCCGGGTTCGCGCGCGTCACCCTTCCGGGCGTTCCGGGATCTGCCGAGTTCATGGCCGCCTATGCCGCCGCCGATGCGCGAGCGCCACGCAAGCCGGAGCCGCGGACAGCGCCCAGGTCCGTCGCCGCGCTCATTCAGGAATACTATCGGTCGCACGGCTTCCGCATCCTGCGGGACAGCACGAAGCGGGGATACAGGAACATCCTCGACCGTTTCCGCGCCAAGTATGGCGACAAGGGAGCGGCCAGCATCGAGGCGAATCATCTTGAGGCAATCTTCCACGGCATGGCGTCAACGCCGGGGGCCGTGCGGAACCTTCGCCGCCGGCTGTCCAAGGTGTTCGCCCTGGCTGTCCGGCTGGGCTGGCGCAAGTCCAATCCGGTGAAGGAGACCGAGATCGAGACCACGAAGAGCGCGGGCTTCGTGCCGTGGTCCGAAGACGACATTGCCCGGTTCGAGGCCCGCTGGCCGTCCGGCTCACGCGAGCGGCTGGCGCTGGCCCTGCTGCTCTATACCGGGCAACGCCGCTCGGACGTGGTGACGATGGGCCGGCAGCACGTTCGCGCCGGGCGCATATCCGTCCGCCAGATCAAGACCGACCACCGCCTCCAGCTTATGATCGTCCCCGCGCTCCAAGCCGAGCTGGACCAGCACACCGGGGGCCTGACCTATCTCTTGACGCAGTACGGCCAGCCCTTCACGGCGGCAGGCTTTACGCAATGGTTTCGCGAGCGGGCCGAGATGGCGGGCCTCGAAGGCCGGACCCCGCACGGGCTCCGAAAGGCGGCCGGACGCAGGCTCGCCGAGGCTGGATGCTCTGCAAAGGAGATCGCCGCCGTCCTGGGCCACACCACGCTTGCCGAGGTCGAACGCTACACGCGCGACGCCGATCAGGTGGCCTTGTCCGATGCCGCTCTGGGCCGTGTTGGGCCGAAGCGTGAACGGGCCGTGTAAACCCCGTTCGGTAAACCCTTGCTGCCCCGTTGAAATGCAACAGGAAAACAGGCGGGGTGGTAGGCGCGGAGGGACTGCGCTTGCCGTGCGGAATCAAGGCGCTGGCCTGTAAACCCGGCGATCCGCGCCCCACGCCACCATTGACGGAGCGGGCCAGTGTAAACCCCGAAACGACGAAAGGCCCGCCGCCTCCGGTGAAGGAGACGACGGGCCACAAGTCCCTAGCGGGGAACGGGGAAGATCAGCCGTCGATCAGGTCCGGCTGGTTGTCGAGGGTGCCCGGGTCGGGCCGCCGGTCTGTCGACGAGCGCGGCACCGGGCGGCCGACGCGGAACTGCCGGCGGGCGAACTTGGCCGAGGCGCGTCGGTTGAGGCGCGTCGGTTGAGGCCCTTTGCGGCTTCCATGAACAGGAGCCGGGCGAAGGGGGCGAGATCAGGCGTCACCGGAGTCCCCGTAGCGATGCTGCAACAGGGCCATTTCGGTGAATGACCATTCGCGGACATGGCCGCCCCAGATCGTCGCTAGGCAGACGCCCGACCGCCACGTTGAGCCGCCCTTGTTGGCGAAGCCCTCGATAAAGCCGTTCGGGAGCGCCGTGGCCGCGTTGTAGATAGTCGGGGACCGAACCGGGCCGAGCTTGTCCGCAACGCTGATCTGGGCCTTGTGGCTGTCGCCGTGAACGATATCGAACATCGCCCCGGCCGCCGACCTTTGCCCGCCGGTCACCCCGCCCATAGGCTTGCCAAGGCCGTTCAAGGGAACGTGGATGAAGCCGACGCCGCCAATGAACCGATACTGGCCGTAAGGCGTGGTGCGCCATCCCCATTGCGCGAAGGCTTCCTCGATCTTGTGCCCGTGCGGTTCGGCCTCCGGGTGAAGGTTATCCCAGCGCCAGGCCCGCAGTTCGTGGTTGCCGAGGGTGCAATCCAGTTTGGGCTTGAGGTCGCCGAGCCCGCGGCGAAACTCCCGCTGACTGGCGTGAAAGCTCTCAAGGTCTTGAGCGAAGGTCGGCTTGGCCAGCCCCTCGAAAGTCCCCCGGTCGGTGTGAGTCGAGAAGCAATCGAGGGTCATCCAGTCCCCGATCTGGACGACCCGGTCGACGCGATTTTCCGCGGCGAACCGGCCTAGCCAATAGAACCGCTCCTTGTTCGCAAGATGCGGGCTGTCGTGAGCGTCCCCGATGACGCAGACGGTGATCGGATCGCCCTCGGGGACCGGCTCCGTGACGTGGTCCTGGTATGCCATGACCGGCAGACCGGGAGGCCGGTGGAGATAGACGCGCGGGCGATATGCGCTTTCGTCGGGGGCCATCCCGTAAAGGATCAGGGCGGCGTTCAAGCGGCCCATCAGGGTCCCCTTGCTCACCTTCCAGTCGTCCGCCGCCGCGGCAATAGCGCCGGGCCCGGCCCCCGACATTCCGGCGGGCCGAAATCCCTCTCGCAGCTTGGCCTCGACACGCTGAACGGCCTCAAGGGCCACTTCGTATTTGAGCGACGGTTGCGGCATTGATCACCTGTAAATCAGGCCCCCGCGGGAGCGCGGCGCTGCAAGTTCGCGGGCGATCTAGGCCGGGTCGGGTGGCGTGGCTTCGGGCGGGGGAGGACAGTCGAGGTTCGGCATCCCGATCTCGTCGAAGAAGCGGCAGAGCCGGGCGACTTGGAGCCAGCCGTCTTCGCCCCAGACTTCGAGGTCGGTCTCGTAGCGATCAAGGGCGGCTTCGGAGGTCAGGCCGGCGGGGTCAGCGACGGGGCGGGGCTTGACCATCAGGTCGGCGGCACTCGGGAAGGCGGCTTGTGTCGATCCCGTCGCGCTGCAACCGGAGACAATGGCGAGCGATGCGGCGATCAGAAGGAACCGCGTCGGGAAGGGGAGCGAGCGCATCGTCTAGGGCCTTTCGTTGCTGGTTGAGGTGCGCCTGATCTCCCAGACGGTCCGTGGCGGCGGTTTCGCGGGCCGTGGAGGCCTTGCGCTCGATCTTCGCGGCCTTGGCGGCGTGAGCGTCCCGTTCGCCCTGTGCGGCCTTCTGAGCGCAATACGCGCCGAAGCCGAGGAACAAGATCAGGACGGCGACGGCGGCCCAGCCGGACGGCGAAAGCATCCCCGGGACGCGCCGCGCGAAAGCGATGGCGGCGATCAAAGGATCAGGCCCTTGGCTTGGCCCGTGCGGATGATCCGGTCGTCCAGACCGTTGACGCCGCCGTTCACCTTGCGGGTGACGGCCTCGACGCTGTCCTTCTGCGCTGCGGTCACGCATCCGGCGCGGATGAAGAACTCCGCCGCCGCCTTGGCGGACTTCACGGGATCGCTTCGCAGCTCGTCGGGCGAGAACCCGCTGGCGATGGTATTGGCCCGGCCCGTGATCTGCTTGAAGCCGGAGCCACGGAACCGCCAACCGTCGCCCGGCTCGGTGTTGCCCAGGTTGGCGGCGCCCCAGGCCCCGCCGTAAAGGATATTCGCCAGGGCTTCCTGATTCGCCGGCTGGGCCGCGGTCCGCCCGAACTTGCGCGCGTCCGCCTCGCTGATCCGGTGCCGGCCGAACGTCTTGAGGAGCCCCTCGACCGAATAGTTCAGGCTTTCGGATAGGACCGAGAAGCCCGCGCTCTCGACATACATCTGGCCAAGCCAGTGGGCGAGAACGACGCCGGAAAAGCCGTGGGCGTTTGCGGCCGATTGAAGGGCGTGGAGCGTATGCGGGACCGCCTTCGGTGCCCACGCGGCGAACCGGCCCGGGTCGATCCTCCCGCCCGTGTCGTTGGCCGGAACCGGGGCGAGGGCGGCATTGATCAGGTCGACGTCGGCTTGGGTCAGGGCAGAGCCCTTAACCGCGCGCACGGCGTCGAATAGAGCGGTCATGCTCATGGGGGCTCCGGGAATAGGGGGAAGGGGTTGGCGGCTATTGCGCCGGCTGGCTGCCGTCCGGCGTGACGGGCGGGGCCGAGTTGGTCTTGGCGACGGAAGCGTTCTCCATTGCCTTTGCGCCGTAGAGGAGAGCGACCCCGCCCCAGGCCGCGCCAACAAAGGCCGCACCCGCCATGAGGTCGGCTTTCATCCAGACGATACTGACCGTCGCCAGGGCCGACGACGTAGCGGCGGAATAGAGGACGTAAGGCCGGGCAACGCTGCCGATGGCCGTGACGATGCGCTCGAGCGAGATCGGGAAGTTCATTCCGCCACCTTGCGGCGCGATGGCAGGGGCAGCAGTCCTTTGATCAGGTCGGTCAGATGCTTGATCTGTTCTTGCAACCGAATGACCTCATCGCGCGTATTGTCGTGCGAGGCCTCCTTGGCCTGTAGCGTGGCGACGATAGCGGCCACCGCGCTGATCTGGGCAGACACCGCCGAGACCTGGTCGCCCGTCGCCTTGCCGTTGACGCGGCCTTCCAGCCGCACCAGCCAGATGATGACGGCGACGCCCGCAAAGCAAAGCGTGATCAGGTGGCCGGGCTCAAGGGTCATCGGTTCGCTTTCGCTAGGGGTGCGGGGTCAGGCGGTTTCGAGCGCGGCGATGCGGGCGGTCAGGGCGGCCAGTTCCCGGCGCAGCCATGCGGCCTCGATGACGCTGCACTGGTTATATCGCAGGGCACCGCGCGTCTCGCCGGTCGGCTTCATCTCGGTGTAGGTCTGTTGGTATTCCTCCATCACCGGGACGGTCTCGGTCTTTGCCCGGGTGATCATCCGGGGGACCGGGGCCATGCGGGGGACGGGGTCGCCCTCGACCAGTTCGCCGGTCTCGGGGTCTTCGACAGGATGCGGGGTGTCAAAGATCAGTTCGCCGTCCTCGTCCCTGATCTGGACGCTGTCGAATACCGGCTGGGCAACCGTGCGGACGCCCTTCACCAGCACCGGAGCGCCGTCGATCATGCGGACTTCCTCGAAGGGCTGCTCGACCTCCTCGGTCTCTTGCACTTGCTCGAATACCGGCTGGCCGTCGTCATCCAGAACCGGGATCGTCTCGGTCTGGCCCTCGACCGGCCGCGTCGCCGTGCGGGTCTTCTCGACCGGGGCCTCAAGGGCGTCTTCACACCAGAGACCATACCGGGCCGGGTCCAATCCCTCGGCCTCAAACGCCGCCTGGATCGACTGCCACGAATAGCCAATGTGCAGCCGGGCCGCAGCGCCCTTGCGCTCGAACGAGTCCTTGTCGCGATAGACAATGGCCCGAACCGCCGACCATGCGCGATGCTCCGCGTCCGACAGGTCGCCGCCTTCGCGGAGAACCTTATAGCGTTCGTCCGAGGTGTTGATCGTCCCCGTGCCCGCGAAGATCGTGGCCCAGCGGAGTGAGCCGCTGCCGAAGTTCTGGGTGTTGTCCGCGCCGGGGGTGATGTGGCCCCCGGACAAAATAGTCATTTTCCGCGTCAGGTTGGTATCAAACCCAATATCAGCAGAAGAGGCCGTGCGAACGACAAACGCAGCTCCTACGTTGTCATAGTAAATCGTCGCTTTTGATGAGTTGTTGTTATACCAGTCTGCCGAAGTATATTGCTGCCCGGTGTTGTCAATGCGAAGGGTGCTGGCGTTTCCGCCAACAACATGAAGTTTATCGGCAGGCGAACTCGTCCCGACCCCCACGTTGCCGGCAAAGTATGCCCCGCCGTTCCGTCCAATGGCAGCAACGTCTCCCCCGAAACTGCTGTTGAAGACCAGCGTGTCAGAAAGACTGCCCACCCCGGCGGACATATAGAGCCGCATGAAGTCGCTGCCATTGGCCCGCGTCAGTTGCAGCCCTTGGGTGGCCGCGTCGCTGGCTTGGGCCACATGGAGTAGCGCGCTAGGCGAAGTCGTCCCGATGCCGACGTTGCCATTTGTGGCGATGCGCATCTTCTCGGAACCGTTAGTATGAAACGTTGTCAGTCCGCCAAAACCAGCAAAGCCTGACGTTAAGCGCGTTTCTCCTGCTGATGCTTCGGCTTTGAGGCTGGCAAACTCAGTCGAATCAGACGCCATGGCAAACCCGCGAAGGGAAGCCGACGAAGCCCCGACCAGAGTGGAACGGACGTTTCCGCCAAACACTTCCAGCTTCTCATTAGGCGCAGTAGTCCCGATGCCGACGTTGCCAGAGGCGTCGATCCGCGCACGCTCAACCCCAGCCGTCGAGGCGGCAAGGATGTCCGTCCCAGGCCGGAACAGGCCCGTGTTCGTGTCCGAGGCGAACGCAATGCCGGGAGCGCCAGCGGTGCCGTCCCCAGCCGCCGAGACGGTGCCGGTCGGGCCGGTTGCGCCAATCGGGCCGATCTCACCGACTTGAGTGACCGCTACGGTCTGGTCGACAATGGTGACTGCAATGACGGGCATTAGACCGTGACTCCCGGCTCGATGGTGAAGGTGCCTTGAAGCAGGCGCGTCTTGATCAGCCCGCCGCCGGTGACGTGGAAATCCCAGTAGAGCTCCACGTCGGCCCCTTGCTTCACCCCGTTGGCGGGATAGGGCAGGAGCGCGTCGATGGTCGCCTCGTCGATCTGAAGGATGATGGTCGAGGTCGGGGCGACGTAGGAGCAGGAAATCCCCTGACTGCCCGCCAAGGCGTTGCCCAGCGTGATCAGGGCCGCCCCCGGCGCGTCCTTATAGGCGCGGACCTGGGCGGCGAAGGTTGCGGCCGAAAAGTCATAGTTCGCGACCGTGATCTCTTGGACAAGCGGCGTGTTTCTGAACGCCCTCAACGGGGCATTGCCGGGATAAATCATCGGGTCATCCTTCCATCGGGGTCACGGACAGGAACCGGCGGCGGATGTCGCCGTCTGCGGTGTGTCCGGGGTCAAAAGCGATCTTGTAGGTGTAGGTGCCGGCGCCGGGGTCATCGATGAAGTCCAGAATCCATTGCTTCGAGAAGACAAAGCTGGTCGCGGCGGCAAGCGTAGCGACCGGCTGCTGCGTAGTCTGGGCGTTAATGATTTCGCTTCCGTCGCGGTAGAGCCGCAGGATGCCGACGACCGAGGCGCTGCCTTGCGGGCTCAGATCGCAAGTAAACGAAGCGCGAATGATGACCTTGCCGCGCGTGACGACCACGCTGGCGACCGTTTGAAGGTCTTTCTCCGCAGCCGACGCCGTCCAGTTCACCGTGCCCGTCGTCAGCGCCGCATAGACCGGCGTGATGGCCCCGGACTGAACTTTTGCCGTCGTAACCGCATCGGCCCCGAGCTTCGCCGCCGTGACCGCCCCGGTATCGATCTGCGCCGCCCCGACCGTGTTCAGGTCAGCCAGCGCCCCGGTGTTTTGGGTCGCCGCCAGTGAGCCGGTAAAGACCCCGCCGCCGGTTCGCCGCAGGATGTTGGAGGTGTCGGCCAGCGCGGACGGGATAGCGGTCTGGAGGACGCCCGAAGCGTTGAGGGCCGTAGTGATCCGGCCATCGGTCAGTTCGGTCGGTCGGTTGGTGACCGTTGTGGTCCAGCTTGCCGCCGAGACCATACCCGGCGCGGTGTAATGCCCCTTCACCAGTTGAGCCGAGGGGACGCCCCGCACGGACCAGTAGGTGATCCCGACATAATAGGCGGTCCCACCGATCAGGCCATTGATCTCGACGCTGGCGATGGTCGGCGGGCCGGAATAGGCTTGCAGCCAGGGGCCGGAGCTGGACGTGCTGTATTCGATCAAGACCGCGCCGATGTTGTCGCCGACCGACGCGCCGGTGACGACCAGACCCGGCTGCTGGACGCCGCTCGCCTCGACCGGCCGGGCAACGATAGTCCAGTCGCCAGAGACCGGCGTGGCGGGGATAGGATCGACGGCTGTAAGCGAAGGCGTCGAAGGCGGGCTCGCGGCCTGGCCCAAGGCCCAAGCGTGTTTCGCGTCGGTTTCGGAGCGGACGTCGAGCGTGACGACGGCGCTTGATGGATCGAAGGACCGCTTGAGAACGACGAACTTCTGCCCGTTCAATCCAAGCTCGGGCTCGTTGACCGTGAACGCATCGCCAGCCCGGAGGCCAAGGAGGTGCGGCTTGCAAGGGATCGAGGCCTTCAAGCTCTCGCGGGCGTTGGCCAGGCCGTAGGCCGCGAGCTCCGCGCCCTGCTTGGCGTCCCCGACGTAGCGATAGGGAACCTCGCGGGTCCGCGTCTCGCCGCCGTCCTCGGTAACGTATGTGGCCGAGGTCACCGCGCCGAGCGCGACCTCCTCGAAGCCCTGCGCCTCAAGGCGGACCCGGGGGACGACCGTGTTCGGCCGATCCCGGCGCGAGGCCATCACGTTGAGGCTCACCTGGCCGACGATATCCGCGCCGGTCAGGGTCAACAGCGAGGTCCGGGGGGCCTCGACCATGCAGCTGATCTGGGCGCCCCGGTTCAGCAACACGCCGCCGCCAGCCTGGAGCATCGCGGACAGGACCTGCCACTTGTCGTCCGCCGTCGTCCACTCGCCGGCAATCGCCCAGCTGTTTGCCGAGCAGACGTTGGCCCCCTCGACGAAGGCCGCGATATCGACCGCCGCGTCGGGAGCGCCGACGCCGGCCAGCCGTTTCGTCCGGTCGATTGTTCCGTCCGTGTTGAGCTTGAAGTGCCCGCGGACAAACGCGAGGGCGTGAAGATAGGGGTCCTCGGTATAGACCCAGGTGCGCCAGTCATCGCGCCGTTGAGCGCCCGATCCGCCGGGATAGGTGGAGTCCGCGCGCGGGTCCCAGAGCTTCATGCCATGCAGCGTCCAGAGCGGGGCGGGAACACCGCCCTCGTAGCTGGCGCGCTTGGAGTTGTTCTTCATCGTCCAGAAGGCCTGGGCGACGCCGGGGAGGGTATGCGAGGAGGTCCATTCCGTCATGGACGGGGAGCCGTCCGCGACGCCCGTGGGCGGGCTCAACCAGGCATCGGTCGGCAGGCCCAGCCGATAGGTCTGCCACATCTTGTCCTTGTAGGGCTCGACCGCCGCCGCGAGGCCCTGGGCACCCGGGAAGGTGACTGCGACCTTGTTCGCCGTGAACGCCTCAACCGACTGGATCGGGCCGAGCGACAGGGCCACGGCGAACGAGAGATAGAGGTTATCCTTGCCCCAGACGTTGGCGTGAAGCTGCCGGCCGGCAACGCCGAAGCGGCCCATCACCCCGGAGATCGGAGCGGCGGGGTCGGCCTTGAACTGGAGCGGCGATCCGCCCGCCCCGATCCGGGGAACCATCAGGGCCGACGCGGCGGCACCAAGCGCGAGCGCGCTTGCCGCGCCAACGATTACGCCGGCCTGAACCCAGCTCAAGCCGGTCGTGACCGCGACGAAATAGGAGGCCCCCATTCCGATAGCGGTCGCGGTGCCGGCAACCCAAGTCACCGCCGATGCCGCCGCCGCCAAGACCATAGGCATCAGATGGCTCTCCAGGCGTGTGAGTATTCGAGCGGCTGGATGATCGCGCAGGTCCCGTCCGCCCCGCCCCAGAACGCGAGCGCGCGGCCGTTTCCGACCGCTACGGCCAGGGCCACGGCCCCGCTTTCGTCCGCCGGGAGCGCCATGATATCGCCCGCCAGGCACATCGCCGGGGCGATCCTGGGGAGGCCAATTGCATCGACGGCGCTTGAGATGCTGTCGTGCCCGAGGGATTTCAGAACCCGGGCCGCGCCTCGGGGCGAACCGTAGCTGCCGGCCTTCAAGAGCGAGACCTTCACGCCCAGCTGCTTCAAGCAGAACACGGCCATTCGGGCGCAGTCGTCTTTCCCGTAGGAGAGCGGCTTGCCGAGGAAGCGGTCAACGGTGGCCTGTGCCGCCTGTTGCCGGCGGATCATCGGGTTCATCAGAACGACACTCCGAATCCGCCGTCGATGCTCCTGCCCCCGCCGCCGCCGACAAACCCGCCGCCGACCGCCGTGCCGCCCGTGTTGGTCCGGCCCCCGATTACATCGGAGACGACCGCCGGGCGGGCCGCGTCATATCCCCAGGGCAGGTCACGCTGGACGGCGATGACGAACGAGGCCCCGAGGGCGCCCGGATAGACGGACTGGATGAAGGCGTTGTTCAGGCGCTGGGCCTCGTTGTCGTCGAAAAGCCGCTCCCAAGCCGAGCCGACGTTGAAGCTGATCCGGGTGCTGTTGCGCCCGACCTCCGCGTCCGCCGTGTCGATCTCGCCGAGGAAGAGCAGTTCGGGCTGGCCGATCAGCGCCCCGGTCACGGGATTGACGGCGCCGAACCAGATGCGGACGCGGGAGCCTTGGTTCACCGGGTTGGTGATGCTGGCGAAGGCCGACAAGCTCTCGGGCAGGACGCTGATCCGCACCATCGGCGCTTCGGTCCCGACCTCCTCGTTCATGCTCTCGATCACGTCGAGGGTGCCGTAGAGCGAGTGCTTCCCGAGATACGTCTCGCCGTTGAAGACGACCTCGCCCGCCCCGTCGATCAGCCGCACGTCCCCGGCCGGCAGTTCAATCTTGAGAAGCAGACAGACAAGCGGGGCGGCACCTTGAAGCGCCGTGTTCAGCGAGGCATCGAGCGCCATCGGCTATTCCCGCTCGGTGATCGTGAAGGAGAGGCCGACGAACATCCCGCGATCCAGAGTCCAGGAGGTTTCGTCGCCAGAGAGGAAGCCCTCGATCTTCGGCGCGGTGAAGTTGACGGCCGAGTTATCGTCCGGAGACCGGCGGATCATCGGATTGATCGCGAGGTCAGCCATCACGTCGGCGGACGCCATTTTCTCGGTCGCGACCTGATAGAGATAGAGCTGGCCGGAGACCGTGAGATTGAACCACTGGCCGACCGTGGCGACGTAGGACGGTGCAAAGCCGTCCAGATCGAGCAGGGAGCCCAGCTGGCTCGCCCCGTTGACCAGCGGCGATCCTGGCACCCCGACGACAAACTCGGGCTGTGGCAGCTCGAAAACGACCGTATCGGCCTCGGCGGAGGTCAGGGCGGCGACATAGGCCATCGCCTCGGTGTAGGGCATGGGCTGCATTTCGATATCAGCGGCCCAGCGCGAGCCCAGCCGCCGAACCCGCGTCTCGGGCCCGTTGAACGTCGGCCGCAGGTTGCGGCGGTGGCTTACAAGCCGGGTCGTGATCGAAACCGGCACGGCCGTGGTCGGGAGCGTTATCGGCATCAGACGAACCTTTGACGGCTGCGGCGCTGGGCGCTGGCCGCGTCGGATCGCGTCGCGCCATAGGCACCGGCCGCGGCCTGGGCCGCCATCGGGGCGGAGACGCGCGCGGCGGTCCCCTCGACGTAGGCATTGAGGCCGTCGCGGTCGGCGGTGATCCGCACGTCAACGCTTTGCGCGAGGGACTGGATAAACGCTTGGCCGCTCGCCCGCGTCGACATGGCCTGATCGCGGGCCGTCGCCGTCGCGCTTTGTTGGCTCGCGCTTTCGGCCGACCGCGACGATCCCCCGCCGCCGCGGAGGCCGAAGCTGGCGAGGAGGGCGACCATGCTCGCGACGACCGGGAAGGCGAACGGCCCGAGCATGGCGAAAATCCTGGCCGCCCCTTCGGCTGCCGCCGCCGCGCCCCGGGTCATGCTGTTGCCGACCGACGAAGTTGTCTGCTGGGTGTCCAGCATCATCGACTGAATCGCCATCGCGAACTGGAACAGCCGATAGCCCTGCTCGGCCGCGTGAAGCACCTTGTAGCCGTCCGAGCCTTCCTTGAAGAAGCCCTTGGCCGCGTTCGTCAGGTCGCCATAGTTCTGGATTTGGGCCATCGCCCGTTCGCGGTCGGCCTGGGCTCCGTTGAGCCGGAACTCGCTCTCCGCGAGATTGATTTCCGCCAACCGGGACTGATAGCCCGTCATTACCGTCAGCAGGTCGCCCATTGCCCGGCCGGTCTCCCCGAAGGCGTCGGCCATGCCCCGGGCGGCGTCCTGGGCCAGCCCGTCGATCAGCTTCAGTTCGTCGGCGAGGACTTGAAGCGGGGGCAGCATCTGGACGACGGCGTTAAGCTCGTTGAGGCTGATGTTCTCCGTCCGCATCATCACCTCGCGCTCAACCGGCGTCCGGGTCCGGCGGCTTCGCGGGTCTGCCGCCTCGCCCGCTTCGCGCATGATCCGTCGTTCGGCGGCCGACGTGATGCTGGCCTCGAGGGCGCCCAACTGCCTGTCAACGAGCGCCCCGCCCTCGGCCATGCCTGCCGCCATTTCTTCGGCAAGCCGAACGCCGGCCCGGCGCGCTGCCCCCGCGTTCTGGTTGCTGATCTCGCCCAGATTGACGGCGCTGATCGGCGAAAGGCCGTTTGCCAGGCTGAACGCCGGGTTGACCTTGGCCAGCTCCTTCGCTGCCATGATCACGACATTGATGCCCTCGCGGGCCTTGTTGAGCATATTCTCAATCGCGCGGATCGCCGCGTTCGCCGCAGAGATAGCGAGGTCACCGATCACGGCGGGCAGGTCGCCCCAGATCGCGGTGATGCCCCGATACGCGCCGATGAACGCGCCGACCATGAACTTGACCCCGTCCAGGACAAACCGCGTGGCCCGATCCATCGTCTCGGAGAACCAGTCGCCGATCTTCGTCACGGTCGGCCCGATCTGGTCCCAGATCACGTCCTGCAAATAGCGGAGCGAGCCGACGACGACGTCGCCCATCGTGACGCCCTTGTTCTGGACGTTTTCCAGCTGGTCGGCCGTCAGCCCCAGGCCTTCGGTTAGGTCCCCGGCCTCCTTGTTCATCGCCCGGGTGGCGAGCGCCAAGGTGCCGCCGATAACGGCCGCAGCCGCCGCCGCCGCCGCGATGAACGGGAGCAATGGGGCCATTGCGGTCCAGATCGCCGCGCCAGCTTGGAGCATGACCGCCTTGACGCTCGTCCCCGTCCGCTGCGCCGCCATCTGGAACGTGTCCAGGATTTGCGGCCCCTGCTGAATCGCGATCATCAGCGGGTTCATTCCCATCGCCGCGGTCACACCAATGTCGGTGAACTGGCGGGACAGGTTGAGGCCTTCGGTCGCGGTGAGCCCCATCGCGCCCCGGGCGCTGGAGAGAACGGCTGTTTGCTGACGCAAGGCGACGTTCATGGTCCCCGTCGCGCCATCGGCTTGCCTTGCGGCCATGGCCAGCTTCTCGGTCGCGTTCTCGGCCCGGCCGGCCGCGCCCGCCAGACCGTCGAGGCGGTCTTCGGCAAGCTCGGCCTGATCCGAAGTGATGCGAAGTCCAAGGGTGGCCAGATCGGTCAGGGCGGCCTCCTATGGGTTGGCGGGCTTGTGCCTCGCGGCCTGCCCTCGGATCATCGAGAGCACGCCCTTCCCGTCCCTTGCGGAGACGGTGTTCGACGTCGGTGCGGGGTTGAGAATCGGCAGGACGGCGCGGTCGAGCCGATTGATCAGCCGCACGTCCCAGGCCGAGAGATCGGTCAGGGTCAGGCGGCGGTAGGCCTCGATCTCGAGGTAGCTGATCGGGTTGGCCGCCATGCCCGATTGACGGGTCGCGGCGAGATCGACAAAGGCGGTCCAGACCGGCGCGAGCGGGTCGGGGAAGTCCGGCAGGACCGCAGCGTTACGATAGACGGCCTCGGCGAAGGCGATCAGGTCGTCGGCGAGGCCTTCATAAAATGGGCGCGGTCGGCGATGAACGCCCGGGCCTGATCGGCAATCCACGGGAACCGGCGATAGAGCGCCTTCGCGTTCTCCTCGGTGCAGTCCAGATCCTTGCCATCGACCTTGATGCCGGACCAGCCGGCCGTGGCCTTGGCGAGATAGTCCAGCTCGTTGGCCTTCGCGCCCTCCGCCGTGACCTTGAGCTGGCCCTGCTTGAGATAGGCGTTGGTCTGGGCGTTGGAGAGGCGGACGAGGGCGTTGGAGTCGGCCCCGAGAAGCGAAAGGCTGACCGGGGTCTCGTCGTCTTGAAGCACCGGGGCACCGTTCGGGCCGCGAAGCTCCATCACCGCGCCCTGGTTGGCAAGGTCGGCGGTGTCGAGGTTGGAGAGGTCCATGTTGTGTCCTGTCAAAAGGACGCCGGGGCGCGACCCGCGGCGCTAGAGTTTGGGGGAAAGGTTGTTCTGGTCAGGCGGTCTTAGGAGCCGCCGGAGACCACGACCGAGGCCACTTCATGCTCGGCGGTGTCGATCGCGCAGACGAAAACCCGCTTGGAGACGCCATCGGCACCGCGGGCGGCCTTGGCCGAGAGAACTCGGACGCCGAAATATACGGCGGTGTCGGTGTCGTTGGAGTCCGCGCCGTCCGCGGCCACGATCTTCATGGGGTAGAGGCGGCGGGTGGCGGCGGCGGCGATCATGGCGATCTGGCCGGCGTCGAGCGGGTCGTCGGCGCAGGTCAGGGTGATGTTGCCCGGGTTGGACGCGCCCTTGAGCTGGCGGGTCAGGCCGGAGGCGAGCGGCGTGAAGCTGACGACGGCACCTTCCGGGCCATGGTCGGAGAAGGTCTCCAGCTGCCCGATGGCGGTGTAGGACAGGGAGACGTATGCCGAGGCCGTGCGGTTGGTCTCTGTGACAGCAGCCGCGATAGAGACGGTCGTGCCAATACCTTGGTGGATGGCCATGGGGATGGCTCCTTTCAGTCAGGATGAATGAAGCCGGAGCCCATCTCGGCGGCGGGGCGAGGCCGTGGGGCCTAGACGGCAAT